>Ga0134104_1001186_pt1 | contig 24205 bp, 20 predicted proteins | sample 15_3_2metaG_FD_94455 | JGI IMG/M metagenome (GOLD analysis project Ga0134104, IMG submission 94455) | Switchgrass degrading microbial communities from high solid loading bioreactors in New Hampshire, USA - 15_59_3.3_214_A2 metaG | ecosystem: Engineered > Bioreactor > Semi-continuous > Anaerobic...
CTCAGAGCATGGGACTTGTGGAGCATCCCACGGTGACTATATATTCTGCTATAACTAATCATTAGCAAAAACTAATGACATAGGCTAATCAACCGAGCTTGTATTTCTACAAGCCCCCGCCTCCAGGGGCGGTGGGTAATTGACTTTTTAACTAAATTCTGAAGGTAATTCATATGTTATTCCGCCGTATTTTCCTATTGACAATTCGTTTAAGAATGTGTTTCTTCCTCTTTCATAGTCAAATAGGTTGCCTTTCTTTAAGAAATTTCTTTTGCTACAGAATAATTCTATGAACTCATATGCATTTTCACAAGTATGCCAATCTTCGATGATGTTGTCTAAAACCTGAGGATACTCAGCTTTTAGAAAATTGAAAGCAAAGTAAGCTGCTTCATCTAATTCTTCGTCCATTGCTTTTAGCGAACCAATGATTATTAATTTGTTAATCATCTTTTTATTGAAAAGTTTTGGGTACAATACACCTGGTGTATCTAAAACTTTTAATTTGTTACTTACATTTATCCATTGAATGCCTTTTGTTATTCCAGGCTGAGCTCCAACAGCTGCAGTTTTTTTACCCCTTAAACTGTTAATGAATGTAGATTTTCCAACATTGGGTATTCCAACTATCATAACGCGCCGTTCGTTGAATTTTTCTGGGACTAAAGGGTATATATTTTTGACAAAGAAATCTTTTACATTTAAATTTTTAGAAGTTATACTGAATACATTTCCAACATTTTGTCTGTAAAAATCTTCCCATTGTTTTGTTTTTTGTTTGTCACATATGTCATATTTATTTAATAGAATTATCCGCTTTTTATTTCTGAATAATTCTTCCTCTTCGTATGCTCTACTTGTGTAAGGAGCTCTAGCGTCTAATACCTCTATAACAGCATCAACTAATTTTAAATTCTGTTTTATTAATGATTTGGCTTTTTCAATATGTCCTGGATACCACATTATAGAAATCCTTTCTAATTTAACTTTTTTTATTATTTTATGATATAATTACTATGAATAAAATAGCATGTATAAAAAATGTTTATCAATTTTATGCGTATTTATAAGATTATACAATATTTTTTATATATAATAATTACAAATTGGTAAAAACCACAACGCTCAGTTATAAAGTGAATTTGAGCAATTATTGTAGTGGTTAATTTTTTGTGTATCTACTTAACAGATTTAATAAGATTAGATAAGCATTAGGGAGTATTAAGTTTATCATTAATACATAAAAAATATAATTATGAAATAAAAAAAGCTTTTTAGAAAAGAGTGAGGAGGGATAAGTTATTTTGAGAAACACCATTACTATTCCTAATAACATTGAACCGATAGAAATATTTGGTGCATATGATAGCCGTACCAAATATTTAAAAAAGGAATTGGATGTTGAGATCCGATATAAAAATAGAAAGATTTATATTGAAGGAAAAGATGATGAATCGGTAGACAAAACTTCAAAAATATTATTCGAGCTTTTTGAGTTGCTAGACTCCGGGCATTTGCTAGATTGGGATCAATTTCAATATGTTGTATCCCGTTATAAAAACGATGGAAATGGTGAAAATAAGAGAATTAATCACAAGTCTATGAAAGAAGTCGTTAATACGGGTATTTTGGGGTCCAGAGTTTTTGCAAAAACAGAAGGTCAAGCAAAATACATAGAGGAACTACAGAGAAATGAAATAGTTTTTAGTATAGGGCCAGCAGGAACTGGAAAGACGTATCTAGCGGTTGCAATGGCTGTTGATTGTTTAAGATCTGGAAAAGTTCAGCGTTTAATTTTGACTCGACCTGCTGTAGAAGCAGGAGAAAAGTTAGGCTTCTTACCGGGGACTTTATATGAAAAAGTTGATCCTTATTTGAGGCCATTATATGATGCATTGTTAGATTTTCTTGATTCAGAGAAAATTATAGCCTATAGGGAAAAAGGAATTATCGAAATTCTTCCTCTTGCATATATGAGAGGTAGGACCCTAAACAATTCATTTATTATATTAGATGAGGCACAAAATACAACCTATCAGCAGATGAAGATGTTTTTAACGAGAATTGGTTTTAATTCAAGAGTAGTAGTTACTGGAGATATTACTCAAATAGATTTAGAAAAAAGAAATGATTCGGGTCTATTATCAATAAAGAAGGTTTTGGGAGAAAATATTGAAGGTATTAAGTTTATAGAATTACAAGAAGAAGATGTTGTTAGAAATCCTTTAGTAAGAAGAATCATTAAAGCCTACGACAATTATGAGAATAACAAATAAAACTGGGAAGTGGTCTTATTTAAATGAGAAAAAAATATTCTAAACTTTTTTTAAATTCCAAAAAAGAAAATAAAGTTGGAATTTATCAAAAGTTCAAGCATTTTATGCACAAAAATAAAGGATTTATATATAGAATTATTATTTTTATAGCTTTAATAGTGTTTTCTGAATTAGTGTTATTTCGGAGAGTTACGTGGCGCATTCAAATTCAGTTTTACATAGTTTTTTTCTCAGTATGGATAGGTATTGGGGAATTCTTTCTTGGTAAAAACAAAATGTTTAAACTACATCCAACAAATTTCTGGGCGGCTTTTTTAACGCCGCTCATTTTCAATATTGTTTTAAATCTTGCAGTATACAAATATGTTAATATGTTTGCATTAACTGCTATCTTAAGTACGTTGATCATTACATTACTCATAGATTACTCTTCAGGGATAATCTCTGCATTGATGTTCGCTCTTTTTTTTGGTATTTTATTTGGATATGACTTAAAGTTTACTGTTTATTTATTTTTACCCTCTTTAATAGCAGCTTTTTCCTCGAGAAAGATTAAAAGAAGGGTGGAAATTATTTTACCTTTCATTTTTGCATCTATTTCACAAATAATTATTTTGTATGCGACTAACTTATCTTACAATGCTATAGATTATTTATATATTCCTATAAGTAATTTTTTGGGAATTCTAATAATGATGGGTGTGTTGCCTTTCTTTGAATATTTGACTAGGGTTTATTCAGACATAGGCCTTTTAGAGTTAGGAAATTTGAACAACCCTATTTTAAAGGAATTATCCTTAAAAGCACCAGGAACCTATTATCATAGTATGATCATTTCAAACTTAGCAGAAAGTGCAAGCGAAGTCGTTATGGGAAATACTACATTGGCAAGAGTAGGGTCTTACTTTCATGATATAGGAAAAATCTGGAGGCCCCAATTTTTCTCAGAAAATCAAAAATCTAAGAATCCTCATGTGGATATCAGTCCAAAGTTGAGTTCCTTAATTTTAAATAATCATGTAACCTATGGAGTTGAATTAGCAAGAAAGTACAGGCTTCCAATACTAATTGAAGATATGATTCTTCAACATCATGGAACAAGAGTTAAACAGTTTTTCTATGATGAGTACTATAAAGAAACAGGCATTAAAGATACAAACATGTTCAGATATCCCGGGCCTATCCCTCAATTTAAAGAGGCTGCAATTCTTATGATAGCTGATGTAACAGAGGCCACAACTAGAAGTATGCAAGAAATAGAACCAGCTGAATTGAGTCAAAAACTTGACGAGTTAATCTCTTCACTTTTTTTTGAAGGACAATTTGATGATTGTGGATTAACTATGAGAGAAATTAAAAAAATCAAAGGTAAAATAATGAGAACTATTTTGGAAATGAATCATAAGAGGATTAGTTATCCTAAAATAGATGTAAAAGAACTTAAAGAATAAGGGGCAAAAAAATATGAAAGTAAACGTTATTAATGATCAAAATATAAAAAAAATAGATATAAAAAAAATTAAAGAAGTAGTTAAAACCGTTTTAAAACAGGAGATTGGAGATCGTTCCTTTGAAATAAATATTTTGATTACGAATGACAACACTATTAAGGAGTATAATATCTACAGAGGGAAAAATGAACCTACAGATGTTTTGTCTTTTGCATATGGTTTAGATGAAGAGGTAATAGGCGATATAGTTGTTTCTGTAGAAACTATAGACAGACAGTGTATGGAATTTGGGAACTCTTTTGAAGAAGAATTTTTCTATATATTAATTCACGGAGTACTTCATATAGTTGGATATGACCATGAAACCTCTGATCAAGATGCCCAAACAATGTTTGAGCTTCAAGACAATTACTTTAAACAATTAATAAAACTCTCTAATTAGGAATAATGGGTTAGGAGATTTCTTAGCGTTTGGTAAAAGAGGAGGGAAAAACAAGTGAAAAAATTAGCAATCACAACATTATTTATTCTTTCGGTGCTTTTTGTATTTTCTGTTACTATTACGAATCCGATGGGACCGGCTGTTATACCTGTTACTGGATTATTAGGTAATGTGGTTGATACTCAAGGTGTAGAGATAGAAGTAAGTTTTTGGAAAGATGAAAGTGAGGCTGTAGCCTTGTTAGTTTCAAATCAAGCAGATTTTGCAGTTTTACCTATTACTGTAGGAGCAAATCTTTATGCTCAAGGCATGGATTTAACTTTAGTTGGAGTTCATGAATGGAAAGCTTTCTATTTAATTGTTGATGATGTTTCTAAATTTACTGACTTAAGTAGTTTAAAAGGGAAAGAGGTTTATTCTCCTCATGGTAGAGGACAGACAGTTGATGTGCTTCTTAGATATTTATTGGTAGTTAATGGATTAGCTCCGGATAAAGATGTTAAATTTTATTATCTACCACCTCAAGAGATAGTTTCTCTTTATAAGGCAGGTAAAATAGAATATGCAGCCTTACCCGAACCTTTTTCAACCCTTGCTGTACAGGGCACCCAAGGAGGTATTGTTTTAGACTTTCAAGAGGAGTGGAATAAAGTAGCTAACTCAAATTATGGTTTGCCGATAGCTGGGTTGTTTGTAAAAAAAGAGATATTAGACAAGAATCCCGAACTAGTTGAAAAAGTTGAAAAGGCATTTTCGGAAAGTGTAACTTGGGCTAATACCAATTTAGATGAAGCTCTGAAAATTACTAATAAATATCTAACTATCCCAATTCCTGTGTTAAAGGAGGCTATGAAAAGACTTAAATTCGAATATATTAATATATCACAATGTAAGGATGAAGTAATGTTCTTTTTGAATACTATGCATGATTTTTATCCTGAGGGGTTACCTTCATTACCTGATGGAGGATTTTATTATAAATGAAAACTTTTTATGGTATATTATTAATTATTGTGATTTGGTATTTTTTATCTTTTGTCATTGGGTCATCTTTTGTTTTACCTTCTCCTCATTTGGTTATAGATACGTTGATTGAACAATTAAAAACTCCAAGAGTATATTCTGCTTTGTGGAGTACTGTTTGGAAAACACTGGTTGTTTTACTTCTTGGTACATTAATAGGTATTGTTATTGGTTTTTTTATGGGAATAAACGATACTGTATATGAGATAGTTAGGCCTTTGTTCATGGTAATACAATCAATTCCAGTTGTTTCCTGGCTTGCTTTTGTAGTTTTTTTATGGGGAGTTGGATTTAAGGGACCTATTTTAATAAGTACTCTGTCGATTCTTCCAGATATAGTTTTTACAACAGCGTCAGGTATAAAAAATATAGATGGAAAGCTTTTAGAAATGGTTAAATTGTACAAAGTATCTTTTGGAAAGATATTTCGTCATCTTTATTTGGCTTCAATAGTTCCTTTTATAATTGCAGCTGTAGAAATTTCAATAGGAAATGTCTGGAAGGTTGTTCTTGTAACGGAGTTTTTGGTAGGTGGAAGTGGGTTAGGAGTGGAATTAGCTTGGGCTAGACAATATGTTGATGTTCCAAGAATTTATGCAATAACTTTAATTGCTGTTGTGCTTGGATTAGCTACAGAACGATTGTTTAAAACTATTTCAAAGAGGATGCTGAAACGTTGGGAAATATACTAAAAGTTAGTAATTTATCGAAAAATTATGGTAACCTACAAGTTATAAATGGGTGGGATATTGAGTTAGAAGAGGGCGAAAAAGTAGTTTTAGTAGGTCCTTCAGGTTGTGGAAAAACAACTTTTTTTAGGATTATTTCAGGTTTGGAAAAAGCGACAGGTGGAACAGTTGATGTTTTTGCTCAAAAAGTAGGATACGTATTTCAGGAACCAAGACTTTTTCCCTGGCGCACTGTATTTGATAACTTAAGAATAATAAGAGACGAAGAAGACAAGATTGAAGAAGTAATAAAAATGATGAGTCTAGAGGGTTTTGAGCAACTTATTCCTTCAAAATTAAGTGGTGGAATGAAACAAAGGGTCAACTTGGCTAGGGCTTTATTGATAGAACCTGATTTTTTAATCTTAGATGAGCCTTTTAGTTCTTTGGATTTAAAGATTAAATTAGCTATAATGAATGATATAGAAAAGTTATGGTCAAAATATAAATTTTCTTTATTAATGGTTACACATGACTTAAAAGAGGCTATTTTTTTGGCGGATAAAGTTATAATATTGTCTTCTAGGCCTTCAAAAATACTTAGAACTTTTGATATCAACTTAGAAATGAATGAGAGAGACATTACTGATAAGCATTTTTTGGAATTGGAAAGTAAGATTACAAGATTTATTATTAACGAGACTGAAAGTTAATTCATCCTGGGGTGTTGAATTTTTGTTCATTTTTGGAGTAAGAATCATAATTTGTAAAAAATGGGAGGGGTAGCGTTGGCGACTATAAGACCTTTTAAGGCTCTTAGACCTATTAATGGTATTGAACAATGTTTTTCTTGTCTACCATATGATGTGTTTGAAGAAGAGGAAGTTAGGGAAATAATCAAACGAAATCCCAATACTTTTTTAAAAGTAACTAGGTCTGATGCAGATATTAGTGATCCTTCATATGAAGATGTGTATCAAAAAGCAAAAGAAAATTTAGACGATTTTATATCAAGAGGATGTCTAATAGAAGAAGATAAGCCATATATATATATTTATCGAGAGACTTGGAAAGGATCATCTCAAACAGGTTTTTTTGCTACTTTTAGTATATCTGAATATGATGAAGGAATCATTAAAAAACATGAATTGACTAGAAAAGAAAAAGAAGAAGATAGGACCAAACATATTGTAACTTTGAAAGCTCAAACAGGACCAGTTTTTTTAACCTTCAAATCATTTCCCAAGGCAAAAGAAATTACTAACAAAATAATAGAAAACACAGAAATACTGTACTGTTTTTATGACGAAAATAATGTAAAACACGAACTTTGGAGAGTACAAAATGAGAATGATATGGCTCAGATTGAACATATTTTTAGCAATATAGATTACCTTTATATTGTTGATGGACATCATAGAGCTGCATCATCCTCAAGGGCTCAAAAAATACTGAAAGAACAAGATACTAATTATACTAACGAAAAGCCTTATAATTATTTTATGGCAGTTGCTTTTCCCCATGATGAACTACGGATACTTCCTTATAACAGGATTGTCAAAGACTTGAATAACTTAAGAAAAGAGGAGTTTTTAGAAAGATTAAGTAAACATTTCGAGGTTGAAGAAGCTCCTTGTTCACCATATTCTCCTGAGAATATGCATAATTTTGGGATGTATTTAGATAAACATTGGTACAAACTTAGGTTTAAAACTACTGGAAATCTAGATCCAGTTAAAAATCTAGATGTTCAAATACTACAAGATTTTGTTTTAGATCCAATTTTGTCAATAAAAGATCCAAGAAGTGATTCTAGAATCCATTTTATAGGAGGAATAAGAGGTTTAAAAGAATTGGAAAAGTGGGTAGATGAAAAAGGTTGGAAGGTTGCTTTTTCTATGTATCCCACGCAAATGGACCAACTTTTTGAGATAGCAGATAATAACAAGATAATGTCTCCAAAATCAACTTGGTTTGAACCTAAATTAAGAAGTGGTTTGTTAATAAACAAGTTTGATTAAGTTCGAAAGGAAGTATTATTAGAACTACTCACAAAAAAATAAATATAGGGTGGTGCAATATTATGAAGAAATTGTACAGATCTCGTGACAACAAAGTTTTAGCGGGAGTTTGTGGAGGTATAGGTGAATATTTTGAGATAGATCCAGTTATTATCAGATTAATTTGGATTGTATTGACAATGATTTGGGGTTTTGGTCTTTTTTTGTATATAATAGCCATCTTTTTAATTCCTTTAGAGCCTAAAGAAATAAAGATTCAAGATGTAGGTACAACAACGCAAGAGTCTAAAAAAGATTATCGACATTTAGAAGATAACGATAGAAATATAGTTATAACATTGATAGCTTTGTTTTTTATAGTTTTAGGAATTATGGTTGTAATAAGTATTATAGCTCCGTCTACTTATATTTTTAGAAACATCATTAAAGGCATTTTAGGTGTTGCAATGATAATTATAGGAATATATTTGGTTTTTAAATCTAAAAAAGATTACTAATTATCTTTTCTTTAAATTTCAATTAGTCTAGGATATGAGTTAATTAATAAGTTGTTTTGATTGGGGTGGGACTATCTTAGACTTCTTCTTAACTTCGTTTCTTAGACATACTAATTTCCCTGCCTTTTTAAATTAATACATTATATAGGGCATTATCCCTAGCCTTCTTGTATAGTTTAATAGCCACAACTTCATCTTATACGATAGTTTCTTGAATTGATTTAAAATAAGAATGTGAAATATATAACAAAACAGCTTAGATTTTGCTGGTGCAAGATTAATTATATATATATCTTTATAAAGCTGCATAGATATGTGAAAAACATAGAATTTTTGAATTTCTAAAATGGGTAAATAATAAAAAATAAAGGAGGGGTACATATGGAAAAATATTATGAAAAAGAGCTTTTAGAGGAACTTCACGATATTCAGGAAACGTATGGCTTTATTTCAGAAGAAGATATTTTAAGAATTTCTGAAAAAAGAGATATTCCTAAAGCCCATTTATATGGAGTGATTAGTTTTTATTCTATGTTTCATCTAAAGCCCACTGGCAAATATATAATTAAGGTATGTGACAGTGTGTCTTGTAGTTTGAACCATTCTGCAGATATAGTAAAAGTTATAAAAGAACATTTAGGTATTGGAGAAAATGAAACTACAAGGGATAAGAAATTTTCTCTTGAAGTTGTAGAATGTCTTGGGCACTGCGATGAAGGTCCTGTAATGATAATTAATGACACATATTATACGCATCTTACTACAAATAAAGTTGTTCAAATTCTTGACAATTTGGACTAAGGGAAAGGGGGAATATCCAATAATGGAGAAAATCTTTTTAAAAAGTGATCTTGGGAAAAGCTTTGAGGATTATGAGTTTTCAGGTTTAAAAAATTCATTAAAAATGGAACAAACTCAAGTTATTGATAAGATTAAGGATAGCGTATTAAAAGGAAGAGGTGGTGCAGGGTTTCCAGCTGGTATAAAATGGGAAACTGCATATCATGTAGAAGATGACATTAAGTTTGTTGTTTGTAATGCTGATGAAGGTGAACCAGGAACTTTCAAAGATAGGTTTCTGATGGAAAATCTTCCATATAAAGTAATTGAAGGCATTGTAATATGTGGCTATGCAATAGGTTCTAAATATGGATACATATATATAAGAGGCGAATATACGCAAGCAATAAAAATTATTAGAAAAACGATACAGAAGATGTATGAGAGAAATATTTTAGGAAATAATATTTTAGGCACTGATTTTTCGTTTGATATAAAGTTAGTTAGAGGAGCAGGTGCTTATGTATGTGGTGATGAAACTTCTTTAATCAATTCGATAGAAGGCGAAAGAGGTATGTCTAGAATAAAACCTCCATTACCAGTTTTTGAAGGGCTATACGGTAAACCTACTGTTGTAAATAATGTTGAAACATTAAGTGCAGCCGCAGAAATTATGAAATATGATTATAATCCATATCTTCAATTGGGTACAGAGAAAAGTAAAGGGACGAAGTTAGTTTCTATAAGTGGAGATGTATATAAGCCAGGTGTATATGAAGTTGAATTTGGGAAAATGACTGTAAAAGAGATTGTTAATGAATTAGCTGGCGGAGTAAAAGGTAGTGGTTTAGGTTTTGTAATACCTGGTGGAATATCTACCGAAGTATTAACTGAGAATGAATGGGACGTTCCATATACTTATGAAGATCTATTCAAGATAGGTACTAATATTGGTTCTGGCGGTATGATAGTTGTTTCTAAAGATAGAAACTATCTTGAAATTATCAAAAATGTTTCGGATTTTTTTAGAGATGAAACTTGTGGAACATGTTTTCCTTGCAGAGAAGGAAATAAAAACATTAATAAAATGGTTTCAGAGATATATGAAAGAGGTTATCCTATGAAAAAAGAGATTGAGATAATATCAGACATAAAAAACGCTGTTAGTTTAGCTGCAAGATGCGGGTTTGGAGAAGCTTCTGTTAATTTAATTTTATCGATTCTTGAAAACTTTTATGCAAAGAAGGTGAAATGATGAAAGTTAAGATTAACAATAAAGAATATGAGTTTCAAGAAGAACTGAGTATTTTAGATGCTGTAAAAAAAGCTCATATAATAATTCCAACTCTTTGTTATTCTGAAAAATTAAAACCATTTGGAAGTTGCAGGCTTTGTTCAGTAGAAATAAAAGGTGAGAGGACGTTAAAACCGGCTTGTGTAACTAAAATATCAAATGGGATGGAAATCTATACTCATTCAGAAAAAGTTAGAAAAGTTAGAAGTACTATAATGGAATTAATAATTGCGTCTCATGGTATTTCTTGTAATTTAAACTGTCTAACCTGCTCAAAATCTGCAAGTTGTGAGATAAAAGTTATAGCAGAAGAAATTGGGATAATGGAGGTAAGGGTTCCTCCTATTTCAAGTAGGGTACCTGAAGATAGAAGTAGTTATTCAATTGTTAGAGAACCTCAAAAATGTATCGTATGTGATAGATGTGTAAGAAAGTGTGCTGAAGTTCAATCTGTAAACATATTAACTATAGCTAATAGAGGTCCTGACACTTATGTAACAACTTTTCTAGATAAAGGTATGGGAAATGTAGATTGTGTGAATTGTGGACAATGTGTCATAGAGTGTCCTACAGGTGCTCTGCACGAGGTTTATCAAACTGATCAAGTGTGGAATGTAATTTCTGATAATTCAAAATATGTTATTGTTCAAACAGCCCCTGCAGTAAGAGTGGCAATTGCTGAAGAATTTGGGGCCGAACCAGGAAGAATAGTAACAAAGCAATTAGTAACTGGATTGAGATTATTAGGTTTTGATAAAGTTTTTGATACCAATTTTTCTGCTGATTTGACAATTATGGAAGAAGCAAGTGAATTTCTTGAAAGATTTAAAAATGGTGGGAAACTTCCTTTATTTACCTCATGTAGTCCTGGTTGGATTAAATTCATAGAACACAATTATCCGGAATTTCTTGATAATCTTTCAACTTGTAAATCCCCTCAACAAATGTTTGGCGCTATTGCAAAAACTTATTATGCAGATAAGATAGGTATTCCTCGTGATGATATGATAGTAGTTTCCATCATGCCTTGTACTGCGAAAAAGTTTGAGCGAGTAAGGCCAGAAATGAAAGGTGATGTGGATTATGTGTTGACAACAAGAGAATTAGCTAAGATGTTCAAATTAGCGGGCATTGATTTGCTAAATCTACCTTCTGAAGAGTATGATGAACCCTTAGGAATTACTACTGGAGCAGCAGCTATATTTGGTGCAACAGGTGGTGTGATGGAAGCGGCACTTAGAACAGCATATGAAGTTATTACTGGGAAAACATTGGAAAGATTGGATTTTGAATCTGTGCGTGGAGTTGAAGGTATAAAAGAAGCAGTAATAGAAATTGAAGACTTAAAACTAAACGTAGCTGTTGTTAATGGGCTTGGAAACGCTAGAAAAGTAATGGAAATGATAAAAAACGGTGAAAAAGATTATCATTTTGTTGAATTTATGGCGTGCCCAGGTGGCTGTATAGGTGGCGGAGGACAACCTATTCCAACGACCAAAGAGATTCTTTCTAAAAGAATGAAGGCAATATATGAAATTGATAAGTCTTTTGAAATAAGAAAATCCCACGAGAATCCAGCAATTCAGGCCTTGTATAAAGAGTTTTTAGGAGAGCCTTTGAGTGAAAAATCACATGAATTATTGCATACAACATATATTGCAAGAGGTTAAAAAACAAGGGTTAAAAACCCTTGTTTTTTAATCAAGAATTATAGGTAAAATTATATAAAAAGTAGTCCCTTCTCCTTCTTTACTCCTTACCTCTATTTGACCATTATGAACTTCAATAATTTCTTTTACAATTGCAAGGCCTAAACCTGTACTTTGTTCACTGTTAGATCTCGCTTTATCTACTCGATAGAAACGGTCAAAAATTAGAGGTAGATCATTTTCTGGGATCCCGGGCCCAGTATCTGAGATAGATACTACAGCTTTTTTATTTTTGCTATATAGTGAAACGGAGACTTTTCCGGATTTTGTGTATTTTAGCGCATTATCCAAGATATTCAAAATTGCTTCTTTTAACTTTTCTTTGTCGCCTCGAATACATAGATTTTCTTGCAATTCGTAATCTAATTCCAAATGTTTCTGTTGGAACAACGGCTTCATTTTTTGAATAAGTTCTTCAAGCAAATCTTTTAAATCAAGAGAAGTAAAGTTATAATACTGACTTTTACTGTCACTTCGCGCAAGAAATAGTAATTTATCGATAATAGAAGACATATAAAGTACTTCGTCTTGAATTAGTTGCAATGATTTTTTGTATTCCTCGGTTGTTCTATCTCTTTTCAAAGTTAAACTTGTTTCTGCTTGAATTATTGATAAAGGTGTTCGCAAATCATGAGATACATCTGCGGTGAACTGTTTTTGTTGTTCAAAAGCTCTTTCAAGACGTGAAATCATTTGATTTAGGGTAGAAGCAAGTCTGCCTAATTCATCTTCACTTTGAACTTCAATTCTTTCGTTTAGATTAGTTTCTTCAATGCGCTGGGCAGTGTCAATTATTTTTGAAACAGGTTTAAAAGATCTATCAGCTAAAATAAATCCCCCTATTCCTGCTAACAACAAAACAAATATTCCGGTAAAAATCAGGATCTTTTTTAAACGAGATAAAACAGTAAGTATTTCATCTATGAATCTTCCAATTATAATTATGAAAGGAGTTTCATTTACTGTAGTACTAGATACATAAAATCTGGCATTCCAGTTGTAATCTGTTGTAGTAGAGACATAAAAGCTTTCGCCCTTGGAAACCCTATCTTTTATTTGTGAAAAGTTTGGGATGTCTACGAAAAACCCATAAAATCTTATTAAATTTCCATCGTAAGAATAAATAAAAATCATTTCATTCGGCATACTTTTCAGTTGATTAATCTGTTCAATGTTTTCTGAACTTTGTAAATTGATTTGGATTTCATTCATTCGTGAGACAAGTACGTTATCAGTGTTTTCATATAAACTATAACGTAGTGCATAATAAGAACTTAGCCCAAATACTAGAAGTAGTATTGACATGATGAGAAGATACCAAATGGTTAATTTAAATTTTATACTTTTGAAAAATTTTATGAAATTGTTAACCTATAACCAGCTCCCCTAACTGTTTCTATAATTTTACCATCTTTATCTCCTATTTTCTTTCGTAATCTTCTAATATATACGTCAATTATGTTTGAACTTCCTTCAAAATCAAGGTCCCATATCTTTTCTTCAAGCATCGTTCGAGTTACAACTATTTTAGGATTTCTCATAAAATATTCTAGTATATTATACTCTTTTGGTGTTAACTCCAATTTTTCATTTCCTTTCCATACTTCTCTCGTTAAAGTGTCTAAAACTAGGTCTCCTACCTGTATTCTAGGATTTTTTGTAAAAGATTCTCTGCGTAACAAGGATCTAACTCTAGCAAATAGTTCATTAAAATCAAAAGGTTTAACCAGATAATCGTCTGCTCCTGAGTCAAGTCCCTTTACTCTGTCTTCTATACTGTCTTTAGCTGTTAGCATTAATATTGGAACATTAATGCCTTGTTCTCTTAGACTTTTACATACAGAAAAACCATCTTTTACAGGAATCATAATATCTAAAATGATTAAATCGTAAGAAACGTATTTAGCATAATCTTCGCCTTCTTCACCATCATAAGCTACATCTACTAAATAGCCTTCTTCTTCTAATCCTCTTTTTATAATATTAGCAAGTTTCTCTTCGTCTTCCACTACCAATATTTTCATTTTTCATCACCTCACCTCTGGCTATTATTTTATGAAAAAAAGATTAAAATTTTATGAAAAAGAATAATAATTTATTTCTTTTTTATTTTCATTTAAGATTAATTTTTTTTTCATGAGTGTTTCAGCACTCAGATATATACTAATTACTAGAAAACTGTAGGAGGTGAAAAAAGTGAAGAAAAAGCTAACCGGATACTTTTGTTTATTGGTTATATTGATAGGTAGTGTAGCTTTCACGCAATTTGTAGATCAACCACCAGTTGAAGTTCCAACTATCCCTGAAGAAGAGCTAGAGATTCCTGTGGATCAACTAGTTACTGTAGCTAAAAGTTTGGATTTGGGTACTGCTATAGTTTCCATAGAAAGGGATAAAGGATTATTTGGAGGAGAAAAGGGAACTTATACCTTCAAGTTTGAAAATGGTGCTGAAGTTCAACTCGATAGTAAGACCGGGGAAGTACTAAAATCAAAGGAAGGTAAAAAGCAAGACGAACAAATAATGAAGCTATTATCCATGACAGGCGTTTCTTTGGAAGATACCCTCAAATCGGTTATGGAAGTATTCCAAGAAGACAAACTTGAATCTGCTAAATTGCAAGCAGACGAGATTGGTAACCCTATATACCTATTCATCTTTGAGGACTTAACAGTTGAAGTTGATGCAACATCTGGTGAAATTATAAATCCTCCAGTAGAAATCCCATCCGTACCTGAAAATGAACAAATGCCTGAGCAAATAGAAGAAACACCAGAGGAAACACCTGTTGACGAAAATGAATTAATTTTCCCAGAAAATCCAGGAAATTTCTAGGACTTACTTAATATACCCCCCCATGTCCTTAACGGGGGGTATATTATTTATTTCATAATATTTTTGAAAACAACCACATAGTCAAAGCTGCAGCAGGTGCCATCGTTAGATTGTCATTCAACCACTTTCCTAATCCCTCAACTATGGTAATTACAATTGCTCCTATTAAAAGATTGAGATAATTTATAGGCATATTGATTAAATTCATATAGACAGCCCCAGATGCAAAAGCTATAGCAAAACAAGCTAAACTTCCTTCTATAGATTTTCCTTCTAGCCATTTGTGTTTCCCCCAGCGTTGTCCAATTAACACTGCCCACGAATCACCTAAAGTAAGCATTACAATAGAAATTAAAGAATATGGAATAGGAAAAAGGCCTGCAATTGCGCTTCCCATAAGAAAGTAGCTCGTTCCAGAAATCTTGTATGCTTCCTCACTTTTACCAACAGGTTTGAAAAGTTTTTTTAGGAATTCATTGACGGTTTTAGAATACCTTCTGATTAGTTCAAGAAAAAAAGCAATTAACCCTGAAATTACTATTATATATCTGAATGCTACAGGGCCCCACAGTGGGTAGGCTAATCCGGGATATAATAAAGCAAGATAACGCCATAATTTTCTTTTGACGAAATTATCTTTCAAAGGTTCTTTAAATTCCATAAAGCTACTTTTTAGATTGTTCCAGCCTCTAATGAACAACCATGAAACTAAAAGGAGGGTCATAATAGCACCTAGAAAATCAATAGTACCTCTTAAATATCCTATCAATATTACAAAAGGCCACAAAAGAGAGATTATAAACATTATTCCTTTTTTAAAAGTAAGCCATAATGTTCCTGCAATTATCCCAAAAGCAGCCGATTCGAGAGGAAATAACACAACAAAGGAACCCACTGCAGCAGCTACTCCTACCCCACCTTTACCTTTTAACCAAATGGGAAAGGAATGACCAATAATGGCAATTAATGAAAAAAGTGGCCACCAACTTTTACTAATTCCGAATAGATAAGCGATAAGAATAGCTAAAACTCCTTTAGTAGAATCACCTATGAAAGATAAAATTCCGGCGATAGGTCCACCTTCTTTCCATGCGTTAGTGGAACCGACATTTTTTGTCCCTACTTTTCTTAAATCCTTACCAGAAAAAAGTTTTGTAAATAAATAACTCCACGGAATGGATCCTAAAAAATAACTGAGCACCAAGGTTATGAAAAAGGTCATAATCATCGCCCCTTAATTTTATTGTCACTTTAATTATATATCTTTTAACCTTCTTAAATTATATGAAAAAACTATGTTTTTTAGTGTATCTTAATTTAAATTTCGTAAATGAGGTGTGATTAAATAAAACAAAAGTTGTCTATTTATTAAAAAATGATTTAAAATATAGTAAAATATATATATAATAGGCTAATAAGTAAAATAAATATAATTTTGAATTAATAATGGGTCAAGGGTGAAGCCCTTCACTCCTCGGTACAAGTACCAAAAAGTTTAAGTAGATAATTATTGTTTTTGAATTTAAAAGGGTAACAGGGGGTAGCCCTCTCCCATTTCTTAGCTACAAGTACCAAAAAGTTTAAAGAAATAAAGATTTTCTAAAAGTAAGCAATTCTAAAACATATATATAAGTGAGTAAATGGAGGCTATTATATGGAAGAAAAAATTGTACAAAGCTTGAAGAAAATGCTTCCTATTCCCAAAATAGAAGAGAGACATAATGTGTTATGTATTCTTCCTCATCCAGATGATGGAGAAATTGGGGCTGGAGGAACCATCGCTAAATTAAAGGCATCTGGTTCAAAGGTTACTTATCTCATGGTTACAGAAGGAGGGGCAGGAATAAAAGGGAAAAGCCGTGAAGAAACAGTAAATATAAGAAAAAAAGAACAAGAAGATGCAGCAAGATTATTAGGAGTAGATAAAATTATATGGCTAAACTATCCTGATGGTGGAAGATATGACATAAATGATGTAAGAGAAGATATAAAGAAACATATAGAAAATATTGATCCCGATTTAATTTTAACTGTAGATCCTTTTTTACCTTATGAAACTCATCAAGATCACAAAAATTGTGGGTTAGCTGCTGCACAAGCAGCATCTAGTAGCTTAAATTCTAACGCTTTAATAGCTTTTTTCTTTACAGCTTATCCCAATCAATACGTTTCAGTGGATGATTATTGGGATAAAAAAATTGAAGCTATTAAAATTCATGAAAGCCAAATTACTGAAGAATTTATTTTGATTATTCAGCAGTATTTTGGATTAAAAGCAAAAGTATATGGAGAAAAAATAGGATGTGAGTATGCTGAAAATTTTAAGGTCTTATTTCCAATAATGTTGCATTGTTTTGAAGAAGCCATGTGGATATGATCCTGATATATATAATTAACTTTATATAGATAATAACATATAAATAAATTTGAATTTATAACGGCTCCAGGGCGGAGTCCCCACTCCTTGGTACGATTACCGAAAAGTTTAAAAAAATGAAGATTTTCTAAAAATAGAATTTTGAATTTATAAAGTGAGCAAGAATTAATTCAAAAGGAGGAAAACAATGAGTATAATGAACGAACTTACTTATCGTAAAACTCATCCTTTTCCGTACGCCTTAGGGATGTTAGGCATTACAATTCCGGGGCAGATGATAGGAGCCTATTTAGTGTTTTTTTATAACGATGTTTTGGGTATTCCGTTAGCGATGATATCCTTGGTTACAGTATTTGCTACTATTTGGGATGCTATAAATGACCCTCTTTTTGGGTATCTTTCTGACCGTACACGTACCAAGATTGGTAGGCGTAAGCCTTGGATGTTAATATGTATACCGTTATATTGTATATCCTATATCTTTTTATTTTCACCTCCTTTGTCAGTCCAAAAAGGTTATTTGTTAGTTGTTTATTATGCAGTTTTCTCTATGTTGACAGAAACGTTGACAACAATTTCTTCGGTTAATTATCATTCACTATTTCCAGAACTTTTTATAGATAGTAGAATAAGGACAAGATCTAATGCTCTAAGGCAAGCTTTTCAACTTGTTGGTTTAATAGTAGGAGTAACATTAGCGCCCATATTAATTGAAAAATATGGATATTCCATAACAGCAACTTTTATGATCTTGGTAGGTATGTTTTTTTATCTAATTGCAGCTTTCAGTGTTCATGAAAGACCAGAATATATAGAAAGTGAAGTTCCAAAATTAAAAGATTCTTTAAAGGCTGTGATGACAAACAAAAATTTTTGGACGGTAAGTTTAACTAACTTTTTTTATCAAGCTTCGCTTGCTTTGTTACTGTTGAGTATCCCTTATTTTATCAAGTATACCTTAGGATTAAGCGAGGCTAATGCAGCTTATTTAACCGGAGCTGTATTCATAACAGCGATTCCAGCGATGTATTTGTGGGTTAAAGTAATAGATTGGTTTGGAGCTATGACTGCATGGAGATCTTCTTTGATATTTTTAGGAATAGCAGTTATACCTACCTTCTTTGTTGATACTTTAGTCTCATCTATGATCGCAGGTGCGTTTATAGGTATTGGAATCGCAGGAGTTACTGCAAACATCGATTTGATATATGCAAAAGTAATAGATGCAGATGCGGAAATTTCAAATCTTAGACGTGAAGGTATATATTTTAGTGGTTTTCAATTTATTATACATTTTTCGGGATTAGCAAAAAGTTTAGTTCTATTATTAGTTACACTAATTTTCGGCTTTGTTGATGGTAATAATCCGGGCGAACATCCTGATTTAGCCGCACGGTTTATGATGTCAGTTTTTCCTGCTATATTGATGGCAGTTTCTTTCATTCTTTCTTTTTTCGTAAAGTTTAAAGATGAAAAGAATCCTAATAAGTCGGAGGGATAAAAAATAACTAAACTACTTGAATTAAGGTGGGTTTTATATGGAAATTATGAACTTTATTTTTAAACATCCTCAAATAAAGGAAGATTATCTGTTTCGGGATAAAATAATTAATAAATTAATTAAGAATAAAGAGAAAAAAATAATTTTTTTAAGAGCTCCGTTTGGTTATGGTAAGACAATTGCCTTAAGTATGTTTTATGAAGAAATACACGATAAAAAATTATGGATTAACTGTCCTTCATATTTATTTGAATTTGATGATTTTTTGAATCATCTTATTTTTGGTTTAAGCAACGTATACGAATTTGAGTTTTCAAAAAACAAAAATATTTATCTCTATTTTAACGAAGAAGAAAAGATTGTTGAACTGGTGAATGAACTGTCTAAAGTAGAAGAAGATATCTATATTTTCGTTGATTCGCTCGAAAATATGGCTTTAGCTGAAAATTATAAAAGTTTGTTTAATATTTTAATAAATTTTTCTAATAAAAATGTTCATTATGTTTTTTCATCTAGAGAAGACTTTCCTATTTCTGTAGTTAAGCTTGAAATGAGTGATGATTATTATGAAATTAAAGAAAAAGAATTAAGGTTTTCCTTAGAAGAATTCAAAGAGTATCTCAATCAAAGAAAAATAGAGATAGATGAAGAAAAAATTTTAGAGTTGTATGAACTTAGTAACGGCTGGCCCGGTTTTATAAACGTTATTATTACATATATCACAGATAATCAAGATATAAATGGTAATTATATTAGTTCGGTAACTAATATAAGTGAATATCTAGAAGCTATAATAAAAAATCTTTCTAAAGATTTAAAAGAATTTTTATTCTTTATAAGTTTATTAAACCAAATCACCCTACATGTTTGTAAAGAGTACTTTAGTTACATGGGAGAGTATAAAATTCATCAATGCTTTGAAAGGCTTTTGGATTTAAATATTATAGAAAAGTTAGATGAAGAAAATTTTTACATGCACGATATTTTTAAACAAGAAATATCAAAAAAAGTTCCTGAAGATTTAAAGAAAAAAATATACAACGAACTATTTGAGATCTATAAAAAATCTGAAAACTATAAGGAACAATTTTATTGTCTAATACAATTAGGAGATATTGAAAAAATTATTGATTTTTTTCTTATACATTCACAAATTTTAGTCAGAGATTTTTCCTCAGTAGAAAAATGGCTACATTCTATTCCTCAATCTTTCTATGAAAATGATTACACACTGTATTTTTATAGAGGTATCATTAAGGAAAAGTACTCTAAGTTTGATGAAGCTCTCGAGGATTATATAATTGTAAGAAATAATATAGAAAAATTAAAAGATACAAAACTTTCTGTATTTGAGGTAGAAATTCAGATAATTGGTATTTATTGGCATAAAGAAGAGTATGAAAAAGTTGTTGGATTAGGATTAGAATTATTCAAAAAGATCCCCGATGACGATTATAATGATTTGATATCATTATATAACCTGTTAGGCACCAGTTTGGCTTATTTGTCAAGGATTGAAGAAGGTGAAGAATATCTAAATCGAGCTTTGTTCTTCTGTGAAAAAAACAAAATAAACGAAATGAAGCCATGGATATTAAACAATTTAGCTTACAACATTTATATGATAAAAGGAGAGTTAAAAAAGGCACAAAACTACTATCTTGAAGCCTTGGAAATGTTTAAAAATTTGGACGATGATTATGGTAAAGCACTATTATATGCTAATCTCACAGATTTTTATCTGCTAATTAACAATGCTTCTAAAGCCCAAGAGATGCTAGATTTTTTTAGAGATATTTATATAAGGACGCAGAATATTGCTTATTTACCAATATTAAATATTTTACAGGCCCGGATAGATCTCATCAAAGGTAGTTTGAAAGAAGCTGATAATTGTTTAAAGACCGCAGAAAAATTTTACGCTCGTTCAAAATTCTTGAGCGCTAACTTTTTTTCAGTTAAAGCAGAATATCTTTTTAAAATTGGGAGAAACGAAGAGGCTTTATTAATGATTGATAAAGCAATAAAGATTGGAAGCACTTTTTTTAACCGGTACCAAATATTGGATGTTGAATTGCAAAAGGTAAAAATGTTGATATATGCTAAACAATTTGAAAGTGCTCTTCCTATTATAGAAAATGCCATTAAAGTTGCTAGCGAAGGTGGTACTAAACTAATATTGGTTGAAGCATTGTATTACAAGATTGCCTTAAGTTATTTTATAAAAGTGCTTACTTCAAAAGAAGATCAAAGAACCTTCTTAACTCTTTTAGAAGCGAATGACTTTCATTTTATTTTTGAAAAAACTCCTTATATTTCAAAATATGTTTGTGAGATACTGGGTGACAAACTAGATTTGAGTGATATCTACATTGATACTCAAATAATAACCTTTTCGGATGACTCATTCACATTATTACACGGAGAGAAAGAATCTTCTTATTATCCCAAAATCCATCTTTTTAATGAATTTAGATTGATTTCAGGTGAAAATATGTTAACAATGAAAAATATTAAAAATAAAAAAGCCCTTGATTTATTTAAATTTTTAGCTTTGAATTATGATAAGTGGATAAGCCAAGACGTAATAGTAGAATACTTTTGGAGAGAACTTCCTTTTGATAGTGCGCGCCAGAATTTATATGTTGCACTTCATGATATTAGAAAGAGACTTAAAGATATTGGATTGAAAGAAGAATACATTTTGTCTAGCAGTAAAAATTATAAGTTTAATACCGATAAACCTTATTATCTAGATTATGAGGATTTTTTTATCAACTACAAAGAAGCAACGAAATTGTTTAATAATAAACTATATTCAAAAGCCAAAGATAACTTTACGTTGGCTAAAAAAATCTATGGAAATGGGCTTTTGCCTTCAAATATCTATGATGACTGGGCAATACCAAAAATTAATCATGCTGAAAAAACATATTTACAGATATTATCCAAGCTATATTTAATAGAAAAAGATATTAGCAATGAAAAAGCGAAATCAATATTAGAAGAGTATCTTAATATAGATCCTTACTCATATGAAATGAACACAGAATACATCAAACTCTTACTTAAACAAAGAGAAGTCAAAAAGGCTATGGATTATTACAACTATATAAAAGAACTATTTGCTAGTGAGTTAGGAGAAGAATTTACCTCAAAAGAGGTGTCTAATTTTATAAAAGAGATTCAATTTTCTTAAAAATAATAACTTCTTCCCTATTTCTGTTTTAGATTTTTTTTAGATCCCTTTTTTATAATTTCAGTGACTTCAAAGAAAAGGGAGGAAGTTATTATGAAAAACAAGGTTAAGTATATTATGTTGTTACTTGTCTCAGTTGTGTTTATTTTGAGTGCATGTACACCGTTTGATTTTAGTGGTTTAGGTAGCGGTAAAACCGCGACAGTTGGAGGAACCGTTACAGACGCAACTACAGGCCGAGCCTTATCTGGAGTAACTGTTAAATCAGGTAGCATTTCAGGAACAACAGATTCAGAAGGTAAATACGTATTGTACAAGGTTCCCATCTCTAATACTTCTATTAGCGCATCAAAGTCTGGTTATATAACTAATACACAATCTATGTCTTTGGTTGCAGACGAACAAAAGACTGTGAATTTTTCCCTTTCACCAGAACTGACTCAAAATGAAGAATTAAGAATTGTCTTAACTTGGGGAGAGAGTCCAAGAGATTTAGATAGTCACCTTCTTGTTCCAGTGGATGCAAGTCATCTTAATGGTTATGAGGTTTATTATGTGACTAAAGGTATCAATAATCCCAACGAATATCCATATGCATTTTTAGATGTTGATGATACCTCTAGTTACGGTCCAGAAACAATAACTATTTTCCAAACCCTTAACCATACCTATAAATATTTTGTATATAACTTTAGTGGAGAAGCAGGAATAACTACCTCCAATGCAAAAGTGCAAGTATATGGTAGAAGTGGTTTAATTAAAACATACAATGTTCCTACCAGCGGCAATGGTCGTTATTGGTACGTTTTCGATATTGACGCAAGTGGAGGAATAATGGATAGAAACGTAATACAATCAGACAAACCAACGTTATAAAAAGCTAAAAAAGTAAAAAATGACCCGCTGACTAAAAACGCCCGAAAAGGGCGTTTTTAGTTTTTAAACAGCTTTAAGAAAGTTGAGAAAAATCTACATATATGGATTTATTTATCTTTATTTTTCTTAAATATGAAAATTTTAAGAAAAATAAAGTTTTGTTTTTTGTTGATTTTGTTTTAAAATTAAGTATAATAAATTCAATCTTAGAATGAATTAATAATTAAATACAGGAGGAGATATGCGTATGAGAAATAATTCAGTAAGAAGTAGGATTATTAGAATCATTTTAATTGTGTTTGTATTATTTGGAATTACTGTTATTTTTAATATTAATTCACTTAACGATTCTAATGTAGGTTTAAAATCATATGAAAGTTTAACGGACGAAGTTGCAAGCATTTCTGAAATTGAGGTAAATTTTTTTGAGTCAGTACTGAATTATAAGGATTATCTCGTAGAAGGTATAGAAAAACATGAAAATTCTTTTAAAAACAATTTGTCAAATATTAAAGACCAGATAGATAGGCTTTTAGAGACTACCCAAACTGCCTCAAATCTACTTAATATAAATAATTTTCTTTCTTCTTATGAACAAAATTTTGAACAACTTGTTGTATTAAATTCTGATTTTATTAGTTGCTCAAATGAATTCTACACATTGTCTGAATTACTTGTCCAAGAGTTGCACGAATTTGATACTGTTACCATGCATTTAGCTTTTTATGCTTTTTCTGAAAATCCTGTTGATGTTGTAACCAATATTAAAGATATAGTTGCAGAATATATCTCTTCAAAATCAATGTCTGCTAAAAATAATGTTATAAATTTGTTTTCATCGCTTAAAAATAATCTATCATTGGTTGGTCCAAGCTTGACCAAAGATGAGCACAAAACTGCTTTTTTGCAGGTTTCAGAACTTACAAATGAGCTAGAAGAGAAATTTATTCAAATAGTCGAATTAGTTGAAACTCAAGAGAATTTAATCCAAGAAATGGAACAATTAAGGGTAGAAATACTAAACCTGTTAGAAGAACAAAGAGCTCAATTAAAAGAACAACAAGACACATTAGGGCCACAACTAATAGAAAAGAACAACAACTCCATCCTACTAACAATAATATTAACAGTTGTAGCCTTTGTAGTAGCAATAATAATGGTCATATATCTAATACGCAGTATAACCAAACCATTACTTGAACTAAGAAACAAGATAAACCAATTCAAAGAAGGAGACTTAACAGTAGACTTTCAAG
>Ga0134104_1001188_pt1 | contig 24119 bp, 25 predicted proteins | sample 15_3_2metaG_FD_94455 | JGI IMG/M metagenome (GOLD analysis project Ga0134104, IMG submission 94455) | Switchgrass degrading microbial communities from high solid loading bioreactors in New Hampshire, USA - 15_59_3.3_214_A2 metaG | ecosystem: Engineered > Bioreactor > Semi-continuous > Anaerobic...
GAATCTCCTTTCGAATGATGTGTGGCAATTTCATTCTACTAGAGATTTCAATTTTATGCTCTATTTTTATTAAAAAATGTTGGAGCAATTTTTTTAACCACCCCAACATTTATTATAGAACCAAAATAACCTGTTGGCTATTTCATTCAGATAGCTCAACAGGTTATTTTACATTCTGCAAACTGTACATCGTGGGAAAACTTTTACTTGAGGTTCATTTTCATGTGGTTCCTTTTCAGTCTCTCCTTTTCATTCTGTTCCTCTTCAGTCTCTTTCTCTTGGTTACAGAGAATCCGAAGTAACCAAGTGGCTCTTTAAGACTCCAGTATTCCCCATGAGAATAACATATTAATTTAGCCTTGTTCATATCCAATTTTCCGTTTCTGCCTATTAGCCTGTCGTCAACATGTACAGCCACAATCTCAGCAATAAACATATCATGCGAACCCAGCTCAATTCGTTGTCTTACAATGCACTCAAGATTTATGGGACTCTCTTTAATAAGAGGTACATCAATAACTGAAGCTTTATCTGCATTCAGCTTCAAAATCTCAAACTTGTCAACATCCCTTCCTGATTTCACACCGCAAAAATCAGTAGCATAAGCTAATGCTTCATTAGTAAGGTTAACAGCAAACTGTCCCTTTTCTTTAATAAGAGAGTAAGAGTGCCTCTCCTTTTTAACTGATATGGATAGCATCGGCGGTTTTGAATTAATTGTGCCCGCCCATGCCACTGTAATGATATTGGGCTTTCCTTCGCTGTCCACACATGTAACCATAACTGCAGGAACAGGGTTCAACATCGTTGTTCCTTTCCATAGTTGTTTCATCCCTTATACCTCCATTAGCTGCTTTATCCTTTATACTTCTATTATATCTCCAATTTTCTATAGCTTTTCTCCGCCGCTGCAAAAAGCCCCAGTAAGGAAGGCACAGATATAGCTACACAAATAAACAGTATAGTACTATAAATAATCCACTCCGGCAGCTTTGCAATTGCCATGGGAATTGCCGCAGCTGCAAGTATTGCCATTACGGCCAAACTGATTAACATTCCCAGCAAGCCGTTCATATTCTGTTTCATTGCCTCTTGAGGATTATTCCATGTAAGCTTTGGATGCAGGACATCTACAAGCAGGTTCAGAGCAGTCATTGGTACTGAGCAGACAGCTCCTATAACAACTATTAATATTAATCTGGCAATAGGCAATGTAAATATTATTGCCATCACAACAGACATTGCAATGGTTCCCAGAAATGATACAAAAAAGCTAACCAGAAACTTGCTCATAACCTGTTGTTTGGGTGAAACAGGTATAATTTTTGAAATCCAGAAAGTCTGACCTTCTCTCGAAACGGCAGTCGATGCCACCACATTCATTCCCGAAGTAAAAAGCACAAATCCAATAGCAATCAGGGTTATAACTAAATGCGTACCAGATTGATTAATCAATTCAATAAGTTCTTGCATATCACCAGATTTCTGTGAAAGAAACATCACGGCTATAATCAAAGGAGCTACTACAACCACTGATAGACCGTTAAGCATATAAACAGGTGTTCTGACAAGAATTTTCCATTCCCTCCAAAAAATTGTGGTAACAGGACTTGTAACCTTGCTGAACTGACGTTCAGCCTCATCTGTGGTCAATTTCTTCCTTTTACGGGATACCTCCTGCCCCGCTAGCAGACTTTTATAGAAAATGCGGTTAGCGAGCCATAAAAGAACTACAAACATGAATACAGATACCATAATAAACAGCAATAAATATATAGCACCTGAAAACCCAGTTTGAGACAGCGCCCTGGTGACCCATATGCTTGGAGGGAATTTGCTGCCTATTAGTTCAATTAATTCAATATTGCCTAACAGCAAATTTTTCATGAATTCTTCTTCATTTCCATCAGGCATCCTTTGGGTAATCACATTTATACCTACAGCAAATATTATCCCGACAAATCCGCCCAACATGGCAAAAAGATCCTTATTCCGCCTAACATTTACAAAACGCATGATAATTAATAAAAATATAGCATCAAGGATCAGTGGTATTACCGGCGATGCAATAATTACTGCAATCGCTTTTATCCAGTAAAATATACTCTGTTTCATACCAATTCCATAAATAATTACCGGTGGAAGCAAAATAGGCAGTAGAGTCATATATTCATTTACCATTACCACTGCAAGTTTACTTCCCAGTACTTCATACGGCTTAAGCGGTAATGGAACGAGAATACTCAAATCGTTTGCAAAATAAAGCATGCTCATTACATAAAATAAGCCAAAAATCAACACCATAAACTGGCCTAACAGGAATGAAACAGTCAACACAATTTCAGGCTGGTTTAAAACCATTCCTGTGTTAAACACTCCTGCCATCATAAAGCTATATAGTACTATTAAAGGACAAGCACCAACAATAATGGCAAATGCAATGAGTATTGGCTCCCATCTTTTCTTTTTTTCTCTGGTAAACCTGTATTTAAGTGCAGAAATGCCAAAATTTAAATTCAAGTTAATTTTTAATAGAGTTAAAAATTTTCTCATTTTTCAGTCAACTCCAAGAATATATTTTCCAGAGAACCTGCATTATCCCCCTGTCTGAGCTCATCCATAGTACCTACGGCTATAAGCTTTCCTTTATGAATAATGCCAATCCTGTCACAAAGTTTTTCAGCCACTTCAAGGACATGAGTGGAGAAAAACACGGTGTTTCCCTTTTCACAATGTTTTCGCATCAGTTCTTTTAACAGGTGAGAAGACTTTGGGTCCAGTCCTACCATAGGCTCATCCAGAATCCATACAGCAGGATCGTGAATAAGAGCTCCTGTAAGAACAATCTTCTGTCTCATACCGTGGGAATAACTCTTAATCAGATCCTTAGCGGCATCGGCTAACTCAAATATATCAAGAAAATATTTTATTCTTTCCTTTCTAATATCAGCAGGCACTTCATATACATCCGCCATGAAATTAAGATATTCGATGCCTGTAAGCCTGTCATACACGTCCGGATTATCAGGTACATATCCAATATCTCTTTTTGCATCCAATGGATTCCTTTGAATGTCATGTCCATTTATGATAATACTTCCTGAATCAGGATTTAGCAGTCCGATCATCATTTTTATTGTTGTTGTCTTCCCTGCCCCGTTAGGCCCCAGAAATCCGAATATTTCACCATGATTAATGTGCATATTCAAGTTATCCACTGCCTTGACAGCACCCTTATTATAGCTTTTTGAAAGACCGGTTATGCTTATCAAGTTATATCACTCCTTCGCTTTATATGACTTTTTTTACTAAGTCCTTTACATGATAACATTTCCAGCAAAATAATAAAATAGAAATTTATAATAATTCAATTTAATAAAGTTATATCTATATACACCATTATTGCATCAAATTTTATACAAGTTGCGTTAAAATATTCATTGGAAGGAATTTTTTTCGATATGCAGAATATGTATAAGTATGTTCAATTATTATTTATATCCACGGGAGGAAAGCTTTAATGAAGAATCTTGAAAAAGCATTTAAATTTGCCGGCAAGTATTATCTTCTTGCCTTACCCATTGTTGTGCTTTATGCTATTCCTGCACTTGTAGAAGGGTCGGGGTCAGTTTTATCGCTTAGATATATACTTAACTCCCTTCCCCTTTTTGGCAGCTATGATTACCTGAGTAATCCCACAGAAATTCTAAGCATGATATCTTCAATCTTTGTTTCTGTAATGGGCGCAGCGATACTCACTTTTGTTCTGGCTTTTGTAGCATATCCGGCAACCTATGGTATGATTAATAAGACATTGCAAACCGGAACAGGAAACCTCAATGATTTTCTGCCGGCTCTTAAGCAAAACTTCGTAAAATACCTGCTTTACTGGGTTGGCAATATTGCAGTTACAGCTATACTGGGAATAATTGCGGTTATAGTCTTTATTATACTAGGCATGCTGACAGCAATTCTTAAATGGTTTGGTGTTATGCTTATTATCCTCTCTCTTATCGTTTTCGCTGTAGTAGGTGTAGTTGTCCATGTGCTTTTAAGTCTCTGGCTTTCTGTAATGATAGTAGATGATATGGATGTAATGCCCGCATTTAAGAAATCTATACAAATCGGCTGGGCTAATTTTTGGAGTTTGCTTGGAATTATGTTTCTTGTAGGTATTATAACAGCTGTCGTCGGAGCACTGCTTGGTGCCATAGTTGGATGGATACCGGTAATAGGGCCGATTGTCCGCAGCCTGGTATCAGCCGCATCAACATATATACTTACCATATTCTATATAATGTTTTATCGTGAGAAAGCCGGAAGAGAAATCCTTATACAGTAAAGTCAACTATGTGTAACAACTATGTATAATAAGTTTGCTAATATAATAAGTCCGCTATCTATTTCATAGTACAAACAAGCCAGGTAATTAAAACCTGGCTTGTTTACATCTTAATAAATCTTTCATCTGGACAATTTAATATTTTGTTATTAATCTTACTATTTTTTCTCTTTTGGGTATTTTTCCCTTGGTGTGTAATGTGTATGCAGAAGCTCATGCGCCTTATGACTTCCTGGTTTCTCGAAATATTCATCATAAAGCATTTTTACAGCAGGATTCTCATGAGATTTCCTTATAGGCATATCCCTGTCCTCTTCGTAAATTGCCGCTGCTCTTTCTTTTCTCAAGTCTATCCAGCTTCTTACGTCGGAAGGCTGTATTGGCTGTCCGCCACCAGTTACGCATCCGCCTGGGCAAGCCATTATTTCTACAAAGTGATATTCAGCTTCTCCTGCCTTTATTTTATCCAGCAGTTTCCTTGCATTACCAAGGCCGTGTGCTACTGCAGCTTTAAGAGTCAGACCTTCCAGCTTGATTTCAGCTTCCTTAATGCCTTCTACTCCTCTAACCTCGGTATATTCTATTTCGTCAATAGATTTACCGCTCAAAACTTCAGCTACAGTTCTGAGAGCAGCTTCCATAACTCCGCCTGTTGCCCCGAATATTACGCCAGCACCGGATGCTTCACCCATAGGATCATCAAAATGTCTTTCAGGCAGCTCTGTAAAGTCGATTCCCGCTTCTCTTATCATTCTTGCGAGTTCCCTTGTTGTCAATACTACATCTACATCCGGATAACCTGTTGATGAAAGTTCCGGCCTCTGAGCTTCATATTTCTTAGCGGTACATGGCATAATTGAAACTACAAATATCTTAGAAGGATCAATTCCTTCCTTCTCAGCATAGTAAGATTTCAAAACAGCACCGAACATCTGGTGAGGTGATTTGCAGCTTGAAAGATTATCAATAAATTCAGGATAATAATGTTCACAGAATTTTATCCAACCTGGACTGCAAGATGTTATAAGCGGAAGTTTTCCACCATTCTTTATCCTTTCAATAAGCTCAGTGCCTTCTTCCATTATTGTAAGGTCTGCAGCAGTATCTGTGTCAAATACCTTTTTGAAACCAAGACGTCTCAATGCAGCAATCATATTGCTTGTAACCCTTGATCCAATTGGCATTCCAAATTCTTCACCAAGTGCAACCCTTACTGCGGGAGCTGTCTGTACTACAACATACAAATCAGGATTTGACAGTGCCTCCCATACCTTTTCTGTATCATCTTTTTCCTTCAATGCACCTACAGGGCAAACTGTTATACACTGACCGCACATGGTGCAAGGTACATCGTTCAATGACATTTCAAATGCAGGTGATACTATTGTTCTATATCCTCTTTCGTTAGTTCCTATAACGGAAACTCCCTGTACATTCTTGCACATACTTACGCAACGTCTGCACAGAACGCATTTATTAGGATCTCTTACTATTGAAGGTGAAAAATCATCAACAGGAAGTTTCTTGTGGTCGCCGTCGAACCTTATTTCCTTAACATTCAGTTCTTCAGCCAGTTTCTGGAGCTCACAGTTTCTGCTCCTTACACAGGTCAGACAATTTCTGTCATGATTTGAAAGAATGAGCTCAAGAGTTACCTTCCTTGCCTCTCTTACAGCAGGACTTTTTGTGTTTATAACAAGCCCTTCAGACACAGGATATACACAGGCAGCCTGAAGACTTCTAGCGCCCTTTACTTCTACTACGCACATTCTGCACGCGCCTATCTCATTAATATCCTTTAGGAAGCAAAGTGTAGGTATTGCAATATTAGCTTCTCTAGCAGCCTCCAATATAGTATAGTGTTTGGGAACCTGTATTTTCCTATCATCTATAATAATATTAACCATTTCCATATTTCACACTCTCCTTCCATTAGGCATTTTTAAATATTGCCTTGAACGGGCATTTTTCCAAACAAGTACCGCACTTGATACATTTTTCCTGGTCAATCTTGTACGGTACACCCTTCTGACCACTTATACAGTTAACCGGGCAGTTCCTTGCACATATACCGCAGCACTTACAACGCTGCTCATCAACTATATAATTAAGCATTGACTTACATACTCCGGCCGGACATTTCTTATCTCTTACATGTGCTTCGTATTCATCTCTGAAATATCTGAGAGTGCTTAATACAGGGTTCGGAGCTGTTTGTCCCAGACCGCAAAGTGCTGATGCCTTGATGTTTTTCGCAAGTATTTCCAGCTTTTCTACGTCTCCTTCTTCACCCTTGCCACCGGTTATTCTTTCAAGTATTTCAAGCATTCTCTTTGTTCCTATACGGCATGGTGGGCACTTACCGCAAGACTCATCAACAGTAAATTCCAGGAAGAATTTTGCTATATCAACCATACAGTTGTCTTCATCCATTACAATGAGTCCACCTGAACCCATCATGGAGCCCAGCTCAACCAATGTATCGTATTCAATTGGTGTGTCAATCTTGCTGGCTGGAATACATCCGCCTGAAGGTCCGCCTGTCTGAGCGGCTTTGAACTTCTTGCCGTTTGGTATTCCTCCGCCTATATCGTAAATAACCTCTCTGAGAGTGGTTCCCATAGGAATTTCCAAAAGTCCTGTATTGTTAATTTTACCGCCCATTGCAAAAACTTTGGTACCTTTGCTCTTTTCAGTTCCTATGCTTGAGAACCATTCAGCACCGTTACGGATTATTGTAGGTATATTCGCATAAGTTTCAACATTGTTCAATAATGTTGGTTTGCCAAACAAACCCTTGACTGCCGGGAATGGAGGCCTTGGTCTCGGTTCTCCCCTGTGACCTTCTATAGAAGTCATAAGAGCTGTTTCTTCACCGCACACAAATGCTCCGGCTCCAAGTCTTAATTCAATATTAAAGCTGAAATCAGTTCCAAAAATGTTATCTCCAAGAAGTCCATAATCTCTAGCCTGTTCTATGGCAATACTCAATCTTTTTACGGCTATAGGATACTCAGCTCTTACATAAATATAGCCTTGATTTGCCCCTATAGCATAACCTGCAATAGTCATTGCTTCAAGCACGGAATGGGGGTCGCCTTCAAGTATGCTTCTGTCCATGAATGCGCCCGGGTCACCCTCGTCAGCATTACAACAAACATATTTTTGTTTTTCCTGGCTCTTTGCAGCAAACTCCCATTTCATACCAGTAGGGAATCCACCGCCGCCTCTTCCTCTTCAACCTGACTTTTTAATAACATCAATAACTTCCTCAGGTTTCATTTCAGTCAAAACCTTTGCAAGTGCTTTGTATCCGTCAAATGCTATATACTCGTCAATATTTTCAGGGTTAATTACACCGCATAATCTAAGTGCAACCCTCTTTTGCTTCTTAAAGAATTCAACCTGTTCTATAGGCTTAGTGGAATCTTTCAATTCCTTATTGCCAGCCAGAAGTCTCTTAACAAGTCTGCCTTTGAGAAGATGTTCTTCAACAATTTCTTTTACATCTTCCGGCTTAACCATTGTGTACATTGCACCTTCAGGGTACACAATAACGATAGGACCCTCTGCACAAAGTCCGAAACATCCTGTCCTTACAATTTTTACTTCATTATCAAGTTTATTGGCTTTTAAATGCTTTTCAAATTCCTCGATAATTTTAGGTGAATGTGATGATGTACAGCCAGTACCTGTACAAACAAGAACATGCGCTCTATAAATTTCCATCAATGTTACCCCCCTTACTTATTGTTCTCTTCAGCTCCAATGGTATAATCAACACAAACTCTACCATTGACTATATGCTCTGCTACAACACGAGCGGCTTTTTCAGGATTCATTTTTACATATGTTACCTTGCTTCCATCAGGTTCAATAACTTCCACTATGGGCTCCAGCCTGCATATTCCTATACAGCCTGTCATGGTAACACTGACATTGTTTATATTTCTTTTCTTCAATTCCTCAAGGAACGTATTCATAACTGGTCTTGCGCCTGCTGCAATTCCGCATGTAGCCATACCTACAACTATTCTCATATTTTCCTTGTTTTCTCTTAAACCAATCTGTTCTAAAGTCCTTTTTCTTATTTCTTCCAACTCAGCTATCGATTTCATCCAAAACACCTCCAAATATTGACTTTATACCCTCTTCAATAAACTCTCCAATCCAGGAAATAACCTCAATCTCGTTAATTGGAACATCGCCTAATTTTTCCTTAATTTCTGCAGTATCAAATCTGAAACTTCCATTATCGCTATTGAGACTCAACATAAATTCAATTTCCGGTTCAGCCGCAATAAGACTTGTCATAGTACTGGCAATATCCCCTAAAGGCGGACGGTCAATGTGCGATATTTTAAATGTTGCGTACACAACTGTTCCTTTGCCTTTGACTGAATCAATTTTGAGTTCACCTGAAGACATTTCAGCAGATGCTTTCAGAAGAGGGATTCCCATACCTATTTTTCTAGTAGTCCTGGTCGTTGTAAAAGGATTGGTTACCCTTTCCAACAACTCATTGTCCATTCCTGTTCCGTCATCTTCAATGATAATCGTCAGTTTGTCTTCACTGGTGTAAGCTGTTATTTGCACTTTTATATTGCGTGCACTGGCAGCCGTAGAATTTCTTATTATGTCAAGCAAATGCAGAGATAGATCCTTCAAACTTATCGAAGCCTCCTGATCGCACTGTCTTAACCTTTTCTGTATTTATCAAGGATGCCTTCTATCTGATCAGGTACAAGCCTTCCATAAACCTCATCATTTATCATGATAACAGGAGCAAGCCCACAAGCACCTATACATCTGCAACCATCGAGAGAAAACAGTCCATCTTCAGTACATTCTCCCACATGGATACCCAACTTTTCCTGCAATTTCTCAAGTATCTGGTTTGCACCTTTAACATAACATGCAGTTCCCAGGCAAACTTGTATCTGATATTTTCCTTTTGGATTCAATGAAAACTGAGTATAGAAGGTTACAATACCATAGATCTCCTCAAGGGATACATTTAGCCCTTCGGCAATTTTCTCCTGGACACTCATCGGCAAATATCCGTAAAGTTCCTGGGCCTCATGAAGTACAGGAATTAAAGCACCTTTTGTATTTTTGTGTTTATCAATAATTTCCTGCAACTTCTTTTCTCTCTCATCAACGCCACCACAGCAGCAGCAGCCGTGCTCACCCATATACAAAACCCTCCCTGTTAAATAATTAACTTTTCATTAGACAAAATTTACATTCATGTAAAACTTTTAAAAAACTTATAATGTTAAGTAATTAACAATATATAATAATTATATCAAACAATTATCATATATTCAACAATTTTTTAACAATCATTATAATGATCAATTCTTAGAAAAGCCATAACTATAAGGGTTTAAAAAGATAAATAAGTATATTGTATACAAAATCGACAAGTACATTGTATACAAAATCAATACTTTCCTCTCAGTGCATCTAATAATCCCCTTACACTTATTTCATCCATTTCCAGAAAGCTTTCTCTCTCAAGGATAGAGCCCAGGGAATGGGCATCTGAAGACCTTACAACACTATATTTCCCAGTAATTCCAGCTTGTTTCTCAAATTGAGATTGGTCGCATGTACTTGATATTTCAATATATTTAATATCCAGGTAGTCAGGAATACCCCCAAGTCTTGCAATTATACCATAGGATTCCCTGTCAACATGCGCAGGTATAGCTACACCGTCAACTTTTTTCATAATCTGGAAAATATCTTCGACACCAAGATTTGTCGCAGTAAGAAGCAACCTGTCTACATTCCCGGTAATTTCATCATTCTCATCCATTATTAACTGTTCACCAAAAATAATCACTCTGTTTTTTAAAGGGGGAAGCGAGTCGTAAACAATTTCTTGAACGTGTAATGCTTCTTCTACGCCAGGGAAGAGGCATACTATATGAATTTCCTCCATGGTCTCTACTTCCATCCCGGCAACAGCAACTATACCAACATTTTTTGCACAATTCAATATAGCTTGAGCATTTTCCGCCGAATTGTGGTCTGTAACAGCAATTATATCAAGGCCTTTTAATGTGCCATGTTCACAATATTATTCGGTGTCATGCTGTTATCGGAGCAAGGTGACAATGCCGAATGAATGTGAAGATCTATTGCGGCTCTCAATTTAATCCCCCATCTCTTCCATGTAAAAATAATTGATATTTATTTGCCCGATGGATCAAACTAAAAGCTTATGCATCCTGTAGCAAAGTTCATATGCACTAAGCGATGAACTTAAAATTATAATACCTTCTTCTTCTGCTTTCTTTATGGTATTTTCTTCAACAGCTATATCTTCAGGTATTATAATACATGATACCTCTGTCAGCAGGGCTACTGCTACTATGTTCAGGTGAGTGTGGATTGTAATCCAGGCATTGCCCTTTTCTGCATGAGACATTACCCAACTTAACAGATCACATACGTAAACACCTGTTACGTCTTTTATATCAGATCCCTTTCCTGATAAAATCTTCATATCGAGTTTTTGTGCAAGTTCGTTAACTTTCATTTTTTTCATCACCTTCATTGTTTACCGTATTTCTGTCCAGTACCGGAGGCATCTTTGCTTCAAGTTCTGCCATTTGCATAGCCAAGTCCCGCACCTTGCTTCTTAATTTAAAGACACAGTAAGTCTCATCTGCGTTGCCTCTTACTATATCTTCTGCAAGAGCTCTGCAGCTTGGTGCTCCACAGGCCCCGCAGTCTAGTCCCGGCAGTTCCTTGCTTATCGTTTCCATTCTTTCAAGCTTTTTCAACGCAGCCGCAATATCCTCATCCAGCTTCATAATAGGTCTGTGTTTTAAATCCGATGTCCAGATGATCTCTTCAAATTTATCGAATTGAATATGCTTTGAAGCATGATTTTTCTTAGCATTTTCTATGTGCTTTTTTAGCCTCGTCTTAGCTACATATGCATTTTCTACGGTAAGCGGTCCACCCAGACAGCCACCAACACATGCAAGAGCTTCAACAAAATCAACATCCTCCAGCCTGTCCTTTTCAATCTCTTCCAGTATTGTTATAACATTGTGGATACCGTCTACAGCCAGGTACTTATCATTTCTAAGTGCTAAACTTTCCCCTCCTGAGCTTGCCCACCTTATCCCCTCATATCCTGCCTGTTCAAGATTTTCATCAGGATTTATACTGTTTATTGCATTGGTAAGTTTAAGATAAATATCATTGATGGCTATTACGCCATCCACTGCAGAACGCGCTTTCTCGTATGGAGCTTTTACACTGGTAACTTTTGCTGCACATGGTGTGATGAAGAATACCCCGATATCATCAGGTTGTGCAATATTCCTGTTTATTAATTCCTTTTTAATGAATTTTGCAGCAACTTCCATAGGAGATTCAAGTCTTAGTATATTTCCTATCAGATTTGGAAACCTCACCTGTATAAGTCTGACTACAGCAGGGCATGCAGAAGAGATAAGTGGTCTGGGAAAGTTTCCTTTTTCAATAATTCTTCTTGTGGCTTCACTCACAATTTCAGCCGCTCTGGCTACCTCATATACTTCATTAAATCCAAGACTCTTCAAAGCAGTGAGTATATGAGATCTGGTGTAAACACTTTTGAACTGGCCATACAGCGTAGGTGCGGCAATTGCTACTCGGTACTTATATGATAGTATTGATTTAAATGGATCTGTTATTGCTTTTTTAGCATGGTAAGGACATATCCTGATGCACTCCCCACAGTCGATGCAACGTTCATTTATGATCCTTGCCTTGCTCTTTCTCACTCTTATAGCTTCAGTAGGACATCTTTTGATGCAATTTGTACAACCTCTGCACCTTTCCTCATCCAGGGTTACAGAATGAAAATATTTATCCACAAGATCACCTTCATCAATTGATGTTTATTGTTATTTTCACAGTCGTTCCCTTTCCAACCTCGGTATCAATTTGCAATTCGTCAGAATATCTTTTAATGTTTGGGAGACCCATACCCGCCCCGAAACCCATCTCTCTTATATATTCAGGTGCTGTAGAATAACCCTCCTGCATGGCGACATCCACATCAGGAATACCAGGCCCTTCGTCTTTAATATAAATAATTATCTTTTCAGGGGAAATCTCAATATTAGCGACTCCACCACCGCCATGTATCACAGCGTTTATTTCAGCTTCATACATGGCAATAGCAGTCCGTTTTATAACCCCTGGATCTATTCCTAACTGTGAAAGCATCTTTTTTACATTACTTGAAGCTTCACCTGCAAAAGTAAAATCATTTGCAGGTATGCTATATTTGAGATTTATTGTGCTGTCACTCAATCCCAGACACCCCTCCCCGTAAGTCCTGCACTGTAAAGCTTACCACATGCTATAAACATGGGGTGCTTTGTAGTTAAAATAGTTATACCCTTTTCTTTAGCCAGATCGGTTACAGTCTGTGGTAGACTTTTTCCTCTCACAAACACAACAACCTTGATGTCCATCATTTCAGCAGTGCGTACAACCTGGGGGTTGACGAGGCCTGTCAAAAGCACTACATTTTCTTTTACATACGACATTACATCACTCATTAAGTCAGATCCGCATGCGCATTCTACATCAAGATCCAGATTGCCTCCGTCAACAACTACTTCTGCATCTAAAATACGCGCAATGTCACTGATTTTCATATCTATCAACCTTTCTTTTTAACTAACTCTAACAACTTAAATTGTATATTAACATTATAACATTTCGTTAACTAATTAACAATCAAAATTGCAAAATTCATCAATTTATGGCATGGCCTATTCTCGGAAATATACAGGTTTTCAAAACCAGATTGCGAAAAAAATTTTCTCCAATTGGGATATTCTCAGTATGTAGAAAGGTTCGAAACTATAGATGAATTTATTAAGCAGGTTGAGATCTTCTATTATGATATCATCGATATATTAAAACTGACTCAAGCTTCAAAAAGCAACTGGATTATAGAAAAATCTAAAGAATATATGAAAAAGAATTATTTTGAAGATTTGACTGTTGAAGATATAGCAAATCACGTAGAAAGAAACTCTAATTATCTTTGCAATTTATTTAGCAGAATCGAAGGTATTACTATTACTGAATACCTTAACAGGATAAGAATAGAGAAAGCTAAAGAATTGTTAAAAACAACTTCACTTATGACTTATGAAATTGCTGAAAAAGTTAGATTCAAAAACTATAGATATTTTACACAGGTATTTAAAAAGTTCGTTGAAAAAACGCCCACCACTTACAGAAACGAATTTTATCACACTATCAGAGAGCAACGAAGTCGGGTATAATTACCCGACTTCGTTGCTCTCATGTAACCATATAAATAGATTAAATATGCCTCTCAGCAATCCTCAGCATATTTTCATCGTGATGTGGATACACATAAAACAGTTTTCTGTTTCTATTCAGCAGCACCTTCAGGAATAACTTCTCCAGTAAGTTCTGTCACATCTACGGCATTTTTTACAACTTCCTCAGGTATTTCAACAACCAGATCTGCACTGTAATCATATTTACCCGTCATATCTATATTCATATCCATACCAACTATAGTATCTCCAACTGCTGTCAAAACAGTGCACTTCATCTGCAAATCTATTCCAGTAGCATAATATGTATCCCTGTCAATGTATAATTTCAGATGGCAATCAGATACTTTCATCTCGCTCTGTTGCATACCAACAATGTATTGGCTTATCATATCGAGCAAGTTGTTGAAGTAAACATCTCCCTCTAAAACAATGTCACTATCCTCATCAGTTTCTACAATTCTTAGTCCGGAATAGAACATGTCATTATAACTTTCACTATCTATACCCAGAATATTACTTTTGTCAAATATCCCCTCAATTCCTGCTTCCTTTAAATCCTGCCTAACCCATACACCTGCTTCAGGAATTGATATATATGAATAATTTTCATCATAATAGATTTCGCTGGTCTGTTTCTGTCCCATTGTATCGATATTCATAATCATATGCATTTTTTTCGCATCAAGATCAATTCCAGAAGTGATATCCATATCCATAGGAATTTTCAGATAGTTTTGAACTATGTTTGCTTTAACATCAAAACTGAGTGAGAATTTTTTAACAGGTTCCATGGCTTCATCAGATTTTTGCATAATTTCCTTAACCCTGTCAAAATTCTCGGCATCACATACAAAAATTGATTTAGTATTGCCATCCCATATAACCTTCTTGCCAAGGGTTTCTGCCAAAAATCTGAAGGGAAGATATGTCCTGCTGTTTGTATAACCTACCGGAGCCACATCAAGTTCAATAGGAATACCGTTCACATACACCGTTTTACTTCCCTGTACAAGATAAATCTTAATTGAATCCTTGATAATGGTCACACTCTTTTCTTTGTTGTTCCAAATAATATGTTCATCATCGTTCGGAACTCCAAGTTTCTCGGCCAGCTCCCTTAAAGGAAGAAGTGTCCGCTGGTTTACACTAATGGGTACATCCTTTAGTTCAGTTAGCTTGCCGTCAATAATAATCTTTAAATCCGGCACTTCAACAATGTTATCCTGAGCACATGCAAAGGACGCTGCCAAAAAAACGACAAAAACACATAAAACAAAGGATAGAGCTAGTTTTTTCATAAAAAAGAACTCCTTTCAAAAATTTTAAATTTGGATAAGTTTTACCACATTTATTTGTATTTGGCAACTATAAATATTATACTATCTACCGAATAAAACTTTCAAGGGAATAAATGCTGCTCCCAGGGCGGAAGAGTTCTCACCTATGTCTGAAACCGCTATTTCCAGAAAGGATTCAGGGTGCTTCAAGGCTTTGAGTTTTACAACATCTTTTACATAGTCAATTACAATATCGGCATATTTGACAAATTCCTTGCCAAGAACAATTTTTGAAGGGTTTAATACATTTACAATATATGAAACAGCTATTCCAATGTATTTAGCCGATTCCATCAGTATACTTTTCACCGCTTCTTCTCCGTCTCTTGCAGCCTTTAATACGGTATCAAAGTCCATATCCTTATCGTTGTATTGTATATACTTTTTACATATGCTGCCGTATGTTGGAAGTTTCTTAACCCTTTCTATAATACTTGCAATGGAAGCCATAGTCTCAAGACACCCATAATTCCCACACCCGCATTTTGGCCCGTTCTCATTTACCACTATATGACCAACTTCACCTGCACTGCCGCCAACACCTCTGTATAGCTTTCCACCCGTAAATATTCCGGAACCAATTCCAGTACCTATATTTATACAGACAAAGTCACTTAAGTCACGACAGCATCCAATCCAGTTTTCACAAATTGCCGAAGCCATAGCTTCATTTTCCACATAAACAGGGACATTAAAATTCTCACTGAGATATGCTTCCAAATCAATATCTTTCCATTTCATATTTGGAGCAGAGATAATTCTCTTTTTTTCAGTATCAATTATACCGGGAATGGATATACCAATCCCAACTATTCTTTCATTGTCGATTTTTAAATCATGTGCTACTTTTTCAGAAATTTCCTTTACTTTTCTGATAACATCAGAAAAAGACTGGCTATCATTTATCTCGTAAAATGACTGATAAACAATAGAACCCCTGATATCAATAAGGATAAACCGTATTCCGCCAATATCCAGGTCAACCCCAATTGAAAAGAATGAATTCGGCATCAATTCCAGAAGAATAGGTCTTCTGCCTCCGCTGGACTTTCCTTCACCTATTTCATGTATATACCCTTTTTTTAGAAGGGCGGATACTATTTTTCCGGCAGCAGTTGGCGAAAGGCCTGTCAAATTCGATATTTCCGCTCTTGATATAGTGCCGTGCAGGCGTATTAAGTCTAATACGCCTGCCTGATTGTATTCCTTTAAAAATCTGTTATTACCTGTTCTTAATATAGTATTTTCCTCCTTACGCGTTTACAATTGAAGCAAGATCTTTAAAGTCCTGTTTCAGAGAATTATACAGCTGTCTGTATATCTTATAGAATTTATCATACTTCTCATACATGTTGTTATCTGCCTTTTGAATGCTTTTAACTTCAATTGCCGCTTCACAAGCCTGTGCCACATTATCATATACACCGGTGCCGACACCTGCAAGAAGTGCAACTCCAAGCGCAGGTCCCTCGCTTGAATTGATTGTAGCTATATCCGTATTAAACACATCAGCCTGCATCTGTCTCCAGAGTTTGCTCTTTCCACCTCCACCTGACGCTCTCACTTCAGACACCGGTATTTCCATTTCCTTAATGATCTCCAGACAATCCCTCAGGCTGTAAGTCACACCTTCCATTATAGCTCTTAACATATCCTGCTTTCCGTGTTTTGCCGACAATCCGAAGAAAACTCCTCTTGCATTTGGATCAAGATGTGGTGTTCTTTCACCCATCATGTATGGAAGATATATTAAACCATTACATCCTGCGTCAACCTTCTCTGCTTCTGTATCCATGAGTATGTATGGGTCTATATTCATTAGTTCGGCAACTCTCTTCTCCTCATTGCAGAAATTATCCCTGAACCATTTCAGTGACAGACCTGCTCCCTGGGTTACTCCCATAACATGCCATGTGCCAGGTATTGCGTGACAGAAAGTGTGAACTCTGCCTTTCGGGTCAATGCTCACTTTCGCTGAATATGCAAAAACCACGCCTGATGTGCCAATAGTGGAGGAAATAACACCCGGCTTTACAATTCCGTTCCCTACAGCTCCTGCTGCCTGATCACCAGCTCCGCCTACAACCGGTGTATCCTCCGCAAGGCCTGTTAACTCTGCAGCCTGTCTGTTGACCTTTCCGCTTACTTCCTGAGATTCATACAAATCAGCAAGATAACTCTTATCTATTTCCAGCTTCTCCAGTACTTCGCTGCTCCAGCTCCTTTCAGGTATGTTCATTAGCTGCATTCCGCTTGCATCAGAAACTTCAGTGGCAAATTCCCCTGTGAGCCTGAATCTTACATAATCCTTTGGCAGTAGTATTTTTCTGACTTTCTCGTAAACTTTCGGTTCATGGTTTCTGACCCACAGTATCTTAGAAGCAGTAAAACCTGTAAGAGCAGGATTGGCAGTAATCTCAATAAGTCTCTCCTTGCCTATTTTGGCCGTTATTTCTTCACATTCGGCAGCGCTTCTTTGGTCACACCATATTATTGCCTTTCTTAAAATTCTGTTTTCACTGTCCAGCAGAACCGCACCGTGCATCTGGCCGGACAAGCCTACCCCCTTAATATCCTGTGGATTAACTCCGCTTTTTGAAATCACTGCTTTAATAGTCACACATGTAGCATTCCACCAATCTTCGGGGTCCTGTTCAGCCCATCCTACATTAGGTTGATAAAGAGGATATTCTTCAGTCGCACTCGCAATAGTATTACCTTTTTCATCAAACAACACAGTCTTTGTTCCTGATGTCCCGATATCAATTCCCAGCAAAAATGACATAACCTCTCCTCCATTTCGAAAATTTGTACGCAGCGCATAGAAGTTTGAATTGACAGGATAAAGCCACGCATAATATTTTTTACCACATTAGTGAATCATTGGATTTTAAATTAACTTTTTTGTGCCAGTCAATAGAGACAGCATTGTGGAGAGCTTTTGAGCTGGTTATTATTAGTTGTTAATTCGGAACTCCTGCTATCGAAATGCCAGCACAATAAGTTAACTTAGTAATATTATATTATAAAGTTTTTTCTTGTACAACAGGACATACAGAAAAATATTTTAAAAATTACTGTATAATCCAGAATAAATAGTTCAATTTTAATGATACTAATTAGTGTACTCAAAATTAAAGTATAATTTTAATGGAGGTATCTTTATGCGAGTAAACAAAATGAGCCATCCAAATAATGGTATCAAATGTGTTGTAAACACCTGTTACTATTATATGAATGGTGACCACTGTGCAGCAGAAATGATAGAAGTTCAGCCCAAGAATGCTTCTAATACACAAGATACTGACTGTGCCACATTCGTACCGGAAAATAAATAAGGTTTCAAGGATGAGGCATAATGCCTCATCCTTTCCTTTTTGTTCAATAATAATTTTGTTCATTGGAATATTCTTGTTTAATAAAAACTGCTTCCACCTATAAATTCTCTCAATATTGAATTTAAAGGTATCTCATCTGGTTCAACGGGTAAAAAATAACTTAAAAACTCTATTAGTCTTTTAGCTTCTGAGTATTCTTCATTGGAATTGTCAATTTCCGCAAGAAGAGGTTCGGCAAAGGGCTTTAAAACCCCGAGTTCATAAATCATTGCAGAATTGAACATTATATCTGCCTCTTCCTGGAATGGAAATATATTCTTTTTTTCTCCCCGGCGCACTGAAGGCCAGCGCTTTATTGTATTAAGAGCGCTGCACCCCCTGAATTTATGGTCTCTCACTATACGTCTTATCATTCTGGTATCCGTTGTGGGAATCCTGTTGTGGTCGTCTACATTCATTGACGTAAGTGCACTGACATATATCTTAAATTTACTTTCTCTTGGTATGCTTCTTGTCAATTTTTCATTCAAACCATGTATTCCTTCAATTATCAGAATCTGATCGTCATCTATCCGCAGCTTTCGCCCGACACTTTCCCTGCAGCCCTTAGTAAAATTATATATAGGCATTTCTACTTCACGGGAATTAATCAAATCATTAAGATGACTATTAAACAACTCAACATCCAGAGCTTCAAGAGCTTCAAAATCATAATCCCCGTCTTTATCCCTCGGAGTGTTTTCTCTGTTTAAGAAATAATCATCCATTGAAATAGTTACAGGTTTTTTGCCGTTTACTCTAAGTTGTACTGCCAGCCTATGAGCAAAAGTAGTCTTTCCTGATGATGATGGCCCTGATATCAGCACTATACGCTTGCAGTCTTTACTTCCCGTTATCATATCCGCAATTTGAGCAATTTTTTTCTCATGCAGAGCCTCATTTATTTTTATTATTTCTCCTATGCAACCTTTTTTTATCATATCATTCAGAGCGCCAACATTTTCAACTTCAAGTATGCGTATCCACCTTTGGAACTCTGAAAATATATTGAAAAGTTTCACCTGACGTTGAAATTCAGGAATTTTGTAAGGGTCTGTTTTATCAGGATACATCAGAATTAACCCCGGAGCGTAATACTTCAAACTGAAAAGCTTTACATATCCTGTGTCAGGTGTCATATATCCGTAAAAGTAATCCTCAAATCCTCCGCAATTATATATTGTAACGTAGGACTTTTGTCTGTGTTCCACTGCACTGAGCCTATCCAGCCTGCCGCTCTTTATAAATATTTCCCTTGCCTCTTCAATTGTCAATGTACGCCTTTCAAAAGGTATACATGCATCCACCAGTTCTCTCATCCTGGTTTCAATTCTTTTTACTTCATCCTCTGTAAGGGGCTTATCACCTATAACATCACAGTACATACCCTTGCTTATAGGATGGTTAATTACAACCTTTCTCTCAGGAAACAGGTCATAAACAGCCTTAACCAGAATGAAGTATAAGCTTCTTCTATAAATTCTAATTCCATCACTGTGGGTAAGATCAATAAACTGTACCGTACAGTCTTTATCCAGCTTGTAGTTTAACTCTTTTAAATCATTATCAACTTTTGCAGCCACAATTTGTGATATAAAATCCTTATCAAAAGACTTAGACATTTCAAGCAGAGAAATTCCCACAGGATATTGTTTCTCAAATCCGTTATGTTTAAAAGTCACCTTTATTAAGTTATTATCATCCTGTTTCAACATGCTTTACCCCCTCTTTACAACTGTTTGCTTTCGCATATTTCATTTGAGTTAATTATATCTATACCTTAACCATTACATTTTATACCTGTTACTTTCTGTTCCTTGCCTTGCAGCTGCCTGCTTCCTATCCTCTGTCTGCTTTCTGCCTTCCGCATGTTTCTTACCCTCTGTCTACCTCTGCTTTATGCCTGCTTCCTGCTTCCTACCCTATGCCTGCTATGTTCATTTCTTAGTCTTTCACTACCTGTTTTTCCGCTTTCAAAATTCCTTCTTTATTCTTTTCCGCTTTCTGTATCTTCTGCTCTCTTTCTACTAAACTTACCATATTTATATTTATCTATTATACTACATCATTTGTACAATATCATTGTAAAATATATCATAACCCGCGCAGAATTGTCCCTTTATTTAGCTTTACCCCTATACATCTGTTTGACATTATCCCTATGCACCTGTCGCAATCGCATTAACCAGCTTTTTTAATATAATTTTCAATATTGCAGTAAAAGGTACTGCAAAAATCATGCCCAATATGCCAAAAAACTGTCCTCCTGTGAGAATGGCAATAATGGTGGTTACAGGATGTAAGCCAACCCTTCCTTCTATAATTTTAGGTGATATAAAATTATTATCAATCTGCTGAACAACAACAAACATCAGGACAGTCCACAGAGCTTTCATAGGCGAATCCAACAGAGCTACTCCTACTGCAGGAATGGCACCTATGAAAGGGCCAAAATAAGGTATAATATTCGCAATACCACCTATTAATCCCAGTACAAATGAATATTTTACATTCAATACTAACAGCCCGAGTGTTTCAATAACTCCTACAATAAGAGCCGTTAACAACTGGCCTTGTATAAAATTAGAAATAACTCCGTTAATTTCTCTTCCTGTGGCGATTAATTCATTTCTCCATTTTCCCGGTATCAGGGAAAGAGCTGTATTTCTGAAAAAATTGGCATCTATTATCAAATAATATGCAATTACCATTGCCAATAACAGATCAACAAATATTGATGCCGTACCTATCAACACTCCAATAGCCTTTTTTAAAAAACCGCTGACATATACCTGTATTGAAGTTGCCCCACTCCTAACTTCGGCAAAAATAGCATTTTTTATATCTGAAGACCAGTCACTGGATTGTATTGATGATGTAAATCTTGTGAACATTTTTTGATAGTCTGACACAATTTCCGGCAAGGTATTTGCAAGCTCTCTTGCACTATTTACAAATTCCGGGGCTATAAAAACCGTTGTAACTGTCAATATCATGGCAAAACCCGCATATATGAATAAAACGGCCGCCCTCTTTTTTATATTCCTTTTCTCCAATTTTGCAACTGCAGGGTTAATCAGATACGCTACAATGACAGCCATGAGAAAAGGTGAAATAATTTTACCTATCTTCTTCCGGTAATTATATATGAATAAAAACGTTATGGCTGCTAAAACAGCCAATAATATATAAATAAATATTTTTCTTCTCCTGGCCATCCGGTTCCCCCTTGATTCTCTGTTTTTACCTAAAAACCAGTAAAGACTGAACCTTCATCAGCCCAGTCTTTACAAGGATTTGAGAGTTATGCACCAGTTTGGTTAAAACTAATTTGCTTTTATCTGAATACATCAATCATATCTGCAATTAAATTGCTGGATTTTCTCATCATAGCTCTGCCTGTCCGCATTATCTTTCTCCTCGTCTTGTTTTTCATTCCTCCGGGATTCATGGCCATACTAACCGATGCCCCGATAAGTCCACCTATGATTAATCCTTTTGTAAAACCGTTCTGCATATTGTAATCAACACTCCTTTATCAATTTATATTTTTCACAAACAATTTGTGTTAAGTAAACATATTATTAAAAAACTTATTCCTGATTCCCCCGCCTGTGTTTGTCATTTCCTCAACAGCTTCGTTATCAACAAGGATAATGTCCTCCCCAAATTCAACTTTCCCAAGCAGCGGCAGGATATTTCTCCCGTTAATTAAGTCAATAAACAGGCTGTCTGACAACTCAACCCCTTCAATCAGACCCGTTTTACAGTCAAATAAAATATCTTTTACAACACCCATTTCTTTACCGGACCTGGAAAACACCCGGAATCCTGTCAATATGTTTTCATTTTTTAATGAGAGGCTTTTTCCAGCTTCCTTCCATGGAATTGTGCAATTTTCATTTTCAATAACAACTGCGTCCTTTCCCAATCTAATTACATCTTTTAATAATAATACCTTTCGGCTGTTTACCAGACCGGTTTTCTCAAATATAAAAGCCTCCACCGCTCTGGACTTAAAATTAAAAACTATATTTCTTACTAACCCAATTAACTTACCATTATCAATACATATAATAGGAAGTCCCACAACCTCACTGTATTTGTTCAACTGTGTATTTCCTTTCCTGCAAACCATAAATATATAACTTCGCTTGGAATTATTATTATTATTGCTTCATTACGGTAAAAAAATTCACTTTATGGCGTTTGACTATAATTACATATTCATATAAAATTTATGTAAAAATAAAAAAACCAGGAGAAAAGACTATGGACAATATGATTATAAACAGATTTGCGAGTTTAGGAATTCATATACCTGAGATTTTGCTTCCTACAGATAAAATAGATATGGCTAAGTGGTCAGTCGTTGCATGTGACCAATTTACTTCGGAACTTTGTTACTGGAATGAAGTGGAAAGTATTGTAGGAGACAATCCTTCCACATATAGACTCATTTATCCTGAAATATTTCTTGAAGAAGAAAACCCTGAAAACAGGATAAAGGCCATAAATGACAAAATGAAAGAATACCTGGAAAGCCATATTTTGAATTCGCATGGGCCATGTTTTATATATCTTGAAAGAGAAACTTCATGCACAAACTTGAGAAAAGGTCTGATTCTTGCAGTGGACCTGGAGAAATATGACTACCACAAGGGCTCAAAATCGCTTATAAGGGCAACGGAAGGCACAGTACTTGAACGTATTCCGCCCAGAGTAAAGATCAGGGAAAACGCCTCCATAGAATTACCACATATTATGCTGTTAATAGACGATGACAAAAAAACAGTTATTGAACCTTTAGCTGCTAAAAAGGAATATCTCGATAAAATATATGACTTTGATCTAATGCTGAATGGAGGTCATATAAGAGGATATAGAATATCTGATGATGAAATAATTATTTCCATACTTCAAGCATTTGAACAGCTTGCCTGTTCCAAAGGCGATGATGATATCCTGCTTTTTGCCGTCGGTGACGGGAATCATTCTCTCGCATCTGCAAAAGCTCACTGGGAAAATATAAAACCATCCCTATCTAAATCTGAAATAACCTGTCATCCGGCCAGATTCGCACTTGTAGAGGTGTGCAATGTACATGACGATGGTATTGTATTTGAGCCTATTCACCGCGTTGTTTTCGGTATAGATTACAGTGTACTTAAGACTTATATGCAAGAGTATTTTGAAAATTTGTCTGATGGCTCAAAACTTGAAATAATAGAATATACAGACAAAAGCTCTATGGAAGAAAATCTTAAAAGTATGAAAAGCAGCTTAGACGCTCATGTAATCCCCTTTGTCACATCCGGTACATACGGTGCGATAGTGGTAAAAAATCCCGTGCACAATCTGGAGGTGGGCACTCTTCAATCCTTTCTTGATTCATTGATGTCCAGACATGTCGGTATTAAGGTGGACTATATCCATGGTGAAGATGTGGTCATGCGTCTTGGCCGCATGGAAAACAATATTGGATTTTTTCTGCCGTCTATGAACAAACACGACCTCTTTAAGACAGTAAAAATGGAAGGCGCTCTCCCGCGCAAAACTTTCTCAATGGGAGAAGCCAATGAAAAGAGATACTATCTGGAATGCCGAAAAATAAGATAGAAAAAAAAGGTTCTATAATAAATGTTGGGGTGGTTAAAAAAATTGCTCCAACATTTTTTAATAAAAATAGAGCATAAAATTGAAATCTCTAGTAGAATGAAATTGC
>Ga0134104_1001226_pt1 | contig 23633 bp, 23 predicted proteins | sample 15_3_2metaG_FD_94455 | JGI IMG/M metagenome (GOLD analysis project Ga0134104, IMG submission 94455) | Switchgrass degrading microbial communities from high solid loading bioreactors in New Hampshire, USA - 15_59_3.3_214_A2 metaG | ecosystem: Engineered > Bioreactor > Semi-continuous > Anaerobic...
GATAATTTAGCCTTTTATAGGTATTTTATTTAACCACAACTGTCAAACTCCCGCATCAGAAATTATTCTTGATGCAGGGCATATTGATTTTTGCAATCTAATATGATAAAATAAATATACAATTAAACAGTAAACGCTGAATTCCCGTAAGGGAAGCGGGGAAACCAATTTTTGGGGTGAATCCGTAAAAGGTAGGGTTATCTCTTTCGACCCGAACCCGTCAGCTAACCTCGTAAGCGTAGGAAGAGGGAGCAGGCTATGGAGATATAGCTTGGGAAGTCGCGACCCTCGGTCGAGGCTTTTTTATTCTCCCTCCAAAACCAAATTGAGAAACTTGAGGAGGGATTTTTCATGTCCAAGAAAATTGCTATTATAGGTGCCGGAAACGGCGGCATGGCGATGGCCGCTCACTTGGCGCTAAAGGGCCATGAAGTAAATTTGTATAATCGCACGCCGGATAAACTCATTCCTATAAGAGAGCAGGGCGGTATTTTCCTTGAAGGAAGCGTGGAAGGTTTTGGCCGTCTTAATAAGGTTACTCCCGATATAGCTGAGGCTATTGATGATGTGAATGTTATTATGGTAACGGTACCCGCAGTAGGCCACCGCGATGTTGCCCGGTCGTGTGCTCCGTATTTGCGCGATGGCCAAATAATAGTATTGAATCCTGGCCGCACCGGAGGAGCATTGGAGTTTTCTCAGGCGTTATATGAATTTGGCGCAAGGGCCGAGGTTATAATAGCTGAAGCATCCACTTTCATTTATGCCTGCCGGAAAGCTGGTCCATGCACTGCTCATATATTCGATGTAAAAAAGAAGGTATTTGTTGCAGCGCTGCCTTCTATAAAAACAGGTTATGTTCTAGATGCGCTGTATGACGTGTATCCCGAGTTTATAGCAGCTGAGAGCGTATTGGAGACCAGCCTTAACAATATAGGCGCCATATTTCATCCTGCGCCGACATTGTTAAACGCAGCCCGTATAGAAACGACTGGCGGGGCATTCGAGTATTACAGAGACGGCATATCTCCGTCAGTTGCACAGATAATACAGCGTATGGATGATGAGAGAATAGCGGTTGCTAGGGCTCTTAACGTTAGATGCATAAGCGCCTTGGAATGGATGAAGGTGTCATACGGTGTGGAGGCCGGTGATTTGTATAGTGCTATACAGCAAAATGAGGCATATAAGGGGATAACAGCGCCAGCAGTTGCCAACAGCCGTTATATTTTTGAAGATGTGCCATGCAGTTTGGTGCCGCTATCCGCGCTAGGGCGTCTGGCAGGAGTGGCGACGCCGACTATAGATTCTATAATAAACTTAGCGTCGGTTATGACCGGTACGGATTACCGCGCTGAAGGCAGGACTATAAGCAAGCTCGGCATAGATGACATGTCAATGTATGAGATATACAATTACGTCTACTTCGGAGATATCAGAAGGGGAGTGGTAGCGTGAAACTGATGATAGCAGCTTCGATAGGAAGCGATGTTCATATAGCAGGTCCTATTAATTTTTTAGAACTAGCTAAAAAGTACGGATATGAGACGCGTTTTCTCGGACCAGCGGTTTCATTAAACCGTCTTATAGATAACATAAAAGCGCAGAAGCCCGACGTTGTAGGTATAAGCTACCGCCTTACGCCGCAGACGTTAGAGCCGCTTTTGGCGCAGTTAAAGGGATTAATAGAGGAAAATAATCTTAGAGGTATAACATGGCTGTTTGGCGGGACACCGCAGAATTGCCTTGTTGCTGAACGCTTTGGCATATTCGAGCGCGTTTTTGCCAAAGCGGGTGATGAAGAATCATTGTCATACTTAAATGGCCGCGGGGATGGCAAGCAAAACGAATATGCGCGTAATCTTGTAGAACGCATAAAACAGAGTTACCCTTATCCTATAATAAGGCATCACTTCGGTTTGCCATCGCTCGAAGATACTATAAAGGGTGTGGCTGAAATAGCGGAATCCGGGCTTGTAGATGTTATATCTATAGCGCCCGATCAAAATGCCCAGGAGCATTTTTTTGAGCCTGATAGAATGGATAAAAGCTTGGATGGAGCCGGAGGAGTTCCGGTACGCACACCTGAGGACATGAAGCGCATATGCGAAGCGGCTCAGACTGGCAACTATCCCTTGCTTCGCTGCTATAGCGGTACTAATGATGTGTTTAAAATGGCACAGATGCTGAAAGATACTATAAACAACGCATGGGCCGCTATACCATTGTGCTGGTACAATAGATTAGATGGACGTGGGCCGCGCCGGCCGTTAGAATCCATAAAAGAGAACCAGCTTCTAATGAAATGGCACGCAGAGAGAAACATTCCTGTTGAGGTGAACGAGGCTCATCATTGGAGCTTGAGAGGTGCTCATGATGCTATAGGAGTCGCTGCAGCTTATCTGGCTGCCTATAATGCTAAGGCCATGGGAGTAAAATATTATATCTCACAAATGATGTTTAATGTGCCGGCCCAAATGTCGCCGGCCATGGATCTCGCCAAGATGCTAGCTGTAAGCGAAATGATAGATTCACTGCAAGACAAGAACTTTACAGTGTTTAGACAGGTGCGGGCAGGACTTGCATCTATGCCGGATGATTTGAATAAAGCCAAAGGCCAACTTGCTGCTTCGACATATATTGCTATGGCGCTAAAACCGCATATTGTTCATGTGGTGGGCTTTTGCGAGGCTGACCACGCGGCTCGCCCAGAAGAAGTCATAGAGAGCTGCGCTATAGCAAGAGCGGTTATAGATAACGTTATTGCGGGCGTTCCCAATATGATCATGGATCCTGCTGTGCAAAAGCGCAAGGATAAATTAATAGGCGACGCGTATGCTATAATAGATGCGATAAGGAGCATGGATAAGCGGGGGGATGCTTTGACTGAACCATCGTGCATAGCTGCAGCGATAAAGCTTGGAATATTAGATGCGCCGCAATTAGCAGGCAATCCATATGCCGCGGGTATGCTGAAAACGGCGGTCATAGATGGCGCGTGTTATGCCGTAGATGAGAACGGCAAACCGATAGAAGAAAAAAGCCGATTGCGAGCTATACAGGATGCGGTGTGCGCAGGCTCGGTTATAAACAAGAAACTTATGTTATAGCTAAAAGCCGGATGTTAACATCCGGCTTTTAGCTATATAAGGCTTGCATATAATATAAATTGCGAATCGCAGATATGACTAATTGATTATGGCGATAAAGCAATGCAATGTGATATAATAAATGCAAAATTGTATAAAAGCTTGAAAGGGAGAAATGCGTTGAACCCATACGAAGTACTCGGGGTTAAAGAAGGTGCCTCGGAAGAAGAGATAAAAAGGGCCTATCGCGACTTAGTTCGCAAATATCATCCCGACCAATATAAAGATAACCCGTTATCTGATCTTGCTGAGGAAAAATTAAAAGAAATAAACGAAGCATATGACATATTGATGAAAAATAAAAACAGTAATTCAGGAGGTGGAAGCCGCCAGTCTTCATATAATCAGAGCTATAACTATAGCGGACAGGGTGATTACCAAAAAGTTGCAGATCTTATAAACCGCGGGGATCTTATAAATGCCGAGCGTATGCTCAGCAGAATTCCTACACGCGATGCCCAATGGTACTATCTAAATGGCGTTATAGCAGCGCGCAGGGGTAGATATGGCGTGGCCTATGATAATTTCCAGACGGCAGTTAACATGGATCCGGCTAATCCCGTCTATAGGGATGCCTTAAACCAGATGATGAACGCATCTAGAGGATTTAGGGGCGATGTCTATAACAGGCGCGGTGATGACAGCCAACAGCTATGTCAGCTTTGCACCACCCTGTATTGTGCCGATTGCTGTTGCGAGTCAATGGGTGGGGATTGCGTACCGTGTTGCTAAGGAGGGCAAAACATTGAGAACATCCAATAAGATAGCCTTCATGGGGGTAATGCTAGCACTTGTGCTGGTTACCTTGTTTATAGCAGTGCTTATGCCAATGAATAGGCTATTTTTCACAGCGCTGAGTTCCGTATTCGTGGCCATGGTAATTATGGAAATCAATGTGACCTATGGATGGATGTTTTATTTAGCATCATCTGTATTGGCATTTTTGTTAATACCTCTCAAATCAATCGCTTTGCTATATGCGGCATTATTTGGCATCTATGGTATAGTAAAGGGCTACATAGAGAAAATAAGGGATCGACGGGCCGAAATGGTGCTAAAGCTCTTGTTTTTCAATGCTTCTATATTTATAATTTACAAAGCAGCCAGCTTAGTTGCTATATCTCAAGCCGTACAAATTCCGCGGTGGCCTATTATAGTTTTATGGCTGATCGCACAAGTTGCTTTTTTGATTTATGATTATGCCTATACGCTTTTTTTACGTATTTATCAAAAACGAATAAGGCGCTTTACGCAAAGGTGATCTTTTGCCTCGGCATTTGGATTTCATAGTTTTCTTGCTTTTTTATCCACTGTAACGTATAATTATGCTTGATAAAATTCTAGCCTTAAGGGAGAGGAGCAGATAATGAAAAATCGATATAAAATTATATTTGTTATCCTTGCTGTTTTGCTTACAGCAGCTCTTACAGTGGGATGCAGCAAGATTAACACGATGGAACGCATAAAAAAGAACGGCCAGGTCATAATGGGCACTAATGCAGCCTTTCCACCATTTGAAATGCGCCAGGGCAATGAGATAGTAGGCATAGACGCTGAAATAGCCAAGGCTGTAGCGGATAAGCTTGGCGTGGAGCTCAAAATAGAAGATATGGATTTTAACGCTCTATTATCGGCGCTTAAAAGCGGCAAAGTGGACTTTATAGCGGCAGGATATACGGTGAGCCCAGAGCGTGAGGAAGAAGTGGACTTTAGCGATAAATATTTTAAAGCTGTCCAGGCTATAATAGTGCTTAAGGATAATACTTCCATAAAAAGCAGACAGGATTTAAACGGCAAGGTAATAGGTGCTCAAGAGGGAACTACAGGCGCAGAGCTGTTTAGAGAGAACAGCCCGTATAAGAACGTTACATTAAAAACTTACAACAATGGTGCAAATGCTGTGCTAGATCTTAAAAACGGGCGTGTAGATGCTGTTGTATTGGATAATTATACATCAATGGCGTTAGCCGAGCTGAACCCAGAGATAAAAATATTAGATGACCCTGCTACTGATCCTGAGGAATATGCTATAGCGGTGAGAAAGGGCGATAAAGAGCTGCTTCAGACAATAAATGACACTTTAAAAGAGCTTAAAGACAGCGGCAAACTAGATGAAATATTTAAGAAATATATACCAGAATACAAGGCGCAATAGAAGGCAGAGAACTTTGGTGTACTGGCTAGCGGTCGGTTGATCGCTAGCTATTTCAATGTAAGGGAGGGTTTTTATTGCAGGCGCTTTATCATGCTATCTATAAAAACTTTATACGCGATAATAGATATATGTATTTGGTGAACGGGCTTAAAACCACGCTCATAATAGCGTTGGTGGCGGCTTTGCTGGGCTTAATAATAGGCATAATAATGGCATTGGGCAAAACATCTAAAAATAGGGTATTTAATTTTTTGGCTTCGTTTTATGTTGAAATTATAAGAGGTACGCCTACAGTTGTCCAACTCATGATAATATACTATATCATATTTGGCAGTACATCCGTGTCCAAGATTGTAATAGCTATAGTAGCATTTGGCATAAATAGCGGAGGCTATGTGGCTGAGATAATTAGGGCCGGCATACAGGCTGTTGATAAAGGCCAGATGGAGGCAGCCCGTTCGCTTGGCATGCCTTATGGCATGGCTATGCGCTATGTGGTAATGCCACAGGCCTTTAGAAACGTATTGCCCGCTTTAGTAAATGAGTTTATAACGTTGCTCAAGGAAACCTCTGTATCTGGATTTATAGCTTTAGATGATCTTACAAAAGGGGCCGATATCATACGCAGCATAACCTTTGACCCATATACGCCGCTGCTCACAGTGGCTTTGATTTATCTTGTGTTGACCAATTTGATATCATATGCGTTTGGCAAACTGGAGAGGAGACTGAGAATAAGTGAACAGTGATCTCACGATGATAGAAACCGTGGATTTGTGCAAAAGTTTTGGGGAAATTGAAGTGCTGAAGGGCATAAATATGAAAGTGAGCAAAGGCGAAGTGGTGTGTATAATAGGGCCTAGCGGCTCGGGCAAAAGCACGCTGCTGCGTTGTATAAACCTGCTAGAAGAGCCAACATCGGGTGAAATATACATTGAAGGCGTGTCGGTGATGGAACACAAAAAAGATATAAACCGCCTGCGCCAAAAAGTCGGCATGGTTTTCCAACAATTCAATCTATTCCCGCATTTGAAGGTGATAGATAACATTACGCTGGCGCCGGTAAAGGTAAGAGGAATGGACAAAGATGCTGCTCGGGCAAAGGCCGAAGAGTTATTGGCGCGCGTAGGCTTGAAGGACAGGGCTGAAGCCTACCCTTCTCAACTGTCGGGGGGACAGAAACAACGTGTGGCAATAGCAAGGGCGTTGGCAATGGACCCTGATGTTATGCTCTTTGATGAGCCAACGTCTGCGTTGGATCCTGAAATGGTGGGCGAGGTGCTAGATGTTATGAAAGGATTAGCAAAAGATGGCATGACTATGGTAGTCGTAAGCCATGAAATGGGATTTGCGAGAGAGGTTAGCGACCGAGTGCTTTTCATGGATGGCGGAATAATAGCCGAGGAAGGCACGCCGGCAGAGATGTTTCATAACCCGAAAAACGAAAGAACCAAGGCGTTTTTAGGGAAAATTTTATAAAACTTGAATATGCCGATGTTATGTTATAAAATATAATCACCAAGAAATCGAAGGAGGATAATGGCCATGCGTATAAATATAAGCGGTAAAAACATAGAGGTCACTGATTCCATTCGCGCTTTGATAGAAAAGAAGCTGGGCAAATTTGATAGGTATTTTGACGATAACGTTGAAGCCCGCGTAGTAGTTTCAGTAGAAAAAAAGCGCCATATAGTTGAGGTTACGATACCTCTGAACGGCACTATTCTTCGCGCGGAAGAATTCAGCAATGACATGTATACCTCCGTAGAACGCGTTCTAGAAAAATTAGAAAGACAAATACGCAAGCACAAAACCAAACTCGAAAAGCGTATAAAAGAAGGCGCTTTTAAATATGAAGAACCCTTATTCGCTCCAAGTGATGAAGATGAAGTAGAGGAAGAAGAGGCTATTGTCAGAACCAAACGCTTCCTTTTAAAGCCGATGACTGTGGAAGAGGCTATAACGCAGATGGAACTTTTGGGGCATGATTTCTTCGTGTTCAGCAACGCTGAAAGCGGCGATGTAAACGTAATTTATAGGAGAAAAGATGGCGGTTACGGCCTCATAGAACCAGAATATGCATAATATGCTAGGCACAATTGTCAATGCCCTGGCCATAGCGGCTGGGGCATTTTTGGGTAAACTCATAAAAAACGGTTTGCCAGTTAAATATAAAGAAATAATTATGCAGGCCATAGGATTGGCCGTTATAGTAATAGGCTTATCTGGGGCTATTAAGTTTACGGGTATAAATGCTGGCGATTTGGGAGCCGACCCGATGCTTATGGTTGTTATAAGCCTAGTATTAGGAGGCATTATAGGCGAGTGGCTAAAAATCGAACAGAGGCTGGATGGCTTAGCTCATGTGCTTCAGTCAAAATTCGCGGAAGAGGGGACGTTTGCCCAGGCCTTCGTAACGGCCAGCCTTGTATATTGTGTTGGCGCTATGGCCATAATGGGTTCATTAGAAAGCGGTCTGTCGGGGAATCATCAAACGCTATTTGCCAAATCCATATTAGACGGTACGACCGCAGTAGTTTTTTCATCTAGTCTTGGCATAGGCGTTGCGTTTGCCGCAATACCTGTCTTTATATATCAAGGAGCCATAACTTTGGCCGCAAGTGCCCTAAAAGGTTTGCTTACTAGTGAGATAGTAGCGCTTATGTCCTCTGTAGGGGGCGTGCTTATAATGGGCATAGGCCTAAGCCTGCTCGACATAAAGACTATTAAGATAGGCAATCTTTTGCCAGCTATATTTGTACCGCTTATATACGAACTGATAGTTAGCATATAAGCGGTACAAAGTCCCGTATGCTGATGAAATATTATAGTTTTGTACTGCTTACAGAAAGAAGCTTTGTAAATTACCTAAGGCAGATTTGCCAAAGATGTTCTTGAAATCAATCCCATTTAATGCTATACTTAAAATATCGGGGTGTAGCGCAGCTTGGTAGCGCACATGCTTTGGGAGCATGGGGCCGCGGGTTCAAATCCCTCCACCCCGACCAATCTTACAAAAGGAGGGTTTATCATGCCGTACGAAATTGCAAACAATTTCCCACATGAGATATTAAATGCAAAAGAGCCTCCGTTCATTTCCATTTATGAGCCGACTGTAAGATATAGGCCGGATAATAAACAAAACCTTGTGCGGTATAAGAATCTCTTAAAGGATGTGGAGAATTCTTTAAAAATAAAATACCCCAAAAGAGAAGTCACTTCTATTATGCAACCTCTATATGAGCTAGCTGAAGATGAGGCATTTTGGATTAATATGTACGATGGTTTAGCTGTTTTATGCGCCGGGGACCGTTGTGTTGTTTATAAGCTACAAAGGCCGGTTAAAGAAATAGCTATAGTGGCTGACAGCTTTCATATAAAACCGCTTATAAGGATTTTTCAAGCAGCGGACCGATACCATATACTGGGCCTGAATCGAAAGCAGTTTATGCTTTATGAGGGCAATATGTATGGTTTTGAGGAGGTTCCGTTTGAGCCTGGCATGCCTAGAACAATAGAGGAAGTGCTGGGTATACCGGAAAATGAATGGCTTATCGCACCAAGGCCAAAGCCGAGCACCGGCGGAGTTAACATATTTTACGGCTACGGCGAAAAAAGTGATATAGTAAAAGAAGATACTGAGAAGTTCTTCCGTTATATAGATAAAGTGGTGCACGAAAAATTTTCCCGTCAGGCTCAGATACCATTACTGGTAGTGGCTTTGCCTGAGTACTATGGCTTATTTAAAGAGATAAGCCGCAATCCATTTTTGCTAGACGTAGCGGTGAAAGTGGATTATACATCGCTTACTAAAGAAGAACTTAAACAAAAGGTATGGGAAGCAGTATCGCCGCTTTACGACAAAAAGGTAAAAGAAATATCTGAAAGGTTTTTTGAAGCTAAAGCAAAAGGGTTGGGCTCTGACGATATAGCGAAAGTGGCGATGGCAGCCTTTCAGTTTAACATAGATACCATATTTATAGAAGAAGATAGAATACTGCCTGGTAAAGTAGATCCATTAACAGGCGAAATAAAAGAAGCTGACCCAGCAGCTCATCTAGCAGATGACATATTAGACGATTTAGGCGAGATGGTATTCCGGGAAGATGGCAATATAATGGTCTTGCCTAAAGACAGAATGCCGACTGATACTGGTGTTGCAGCCATATTTAAATATAAAATGTAAAGCATAAAAAATAATACAAAACACTTGTCGGGGCATATAAATGTTTATGTCCCGACAAAATTTTAATGGAGGGTTTAGTCATGCTTACAAAAATCATATCGCTTGATGGACAGTGGGAATTCACAGATGCGGCTGATATAAAGTGGCAACAGGCAACGGTTCCTGGTTGTGTGCAGATGGACCTTATGGCACTAGGCCAATTGCCAGATCCTTTCTACAGGATGGATGAGCACTATTGCCATGAGCTGGAAAACAAAGAATGGGTATACAAGAGAACTTTTGAATTTGAAGGGTTTGATTACGACGAAGCGCGATTGGTATTCGAAGGTATAGATACTTTGGCTGATGTTTATTTGAACAGCGTATATCTGGGCCGCGCTGAAGATATGTTCATACCATATAGCTATGATGTTAGTGACATATTGATGAAAGGCGAAAATATTATAGAGGTGCGCTTTGAATCAGCTACTAAGGCTATAAAAGCGATGGAGCGCAATAGTCCGGTTAGGTTTGCTTCAAGTTGTGATAGCGCACGTCCGTACATAAGAAAGGCTCAATATGAATTTGGGTGGGACTGGGGGCCGCGTATAGTACAAACAGGTTTATGGCGGCCCGTACATTTAGATTTGATAAAATGTGCCAAGATAGAGAATGCGTTTTTTTACACAGAGAAGCTGGAAAATGGCGTTGCTTATGTAAAACTTAAGGCAGACATAACCTCCTATACTGACGATGAGCTAAATGTTGATATAAATATTTCCTTAGAGGGAAAGAGAGCGGCTCATATTGTAGCGCCTGTAATAGCACAGCCTGAAGGTATGGGTTTTGAAACGCTACTTGAGATAAAAGAGCCACGCCTTTGGTATCCTAATGGGCTGGGTGATCAGCCATTATATGACATAGACATGCGCGTTTTAAATGGACAAGATGAGGTTGACGAACTAACGCTGCGATCAGGCATACGCCTTGTAAGAATTTTGCAAGAATCAGACGAAGAAGGCAGATCCTTTATATTTGAGATAAATGGTGTAAAAGTGTTCGCTAAGGGCGCTGACTGGATACCGGCGGACAGCTTGTTGCCGCGGCTTAAGAGAGATGATTATTATGAGTATATAAAACTTGCGAAAGAAGCGAACATGAACATGATACGCATATGGGGCGGAGGCATATATGAAGATAAAGCATTTTATGATGCATGCGATGAAATGGGCATAATGGTATGGCAGGATTTTATGTATGCCTGCGCTGAGTATCCGGACCAGATGGCATGGTTCAGGGATTTAGCAGAACAAGAGGCCATTTGCGCGGTTAAACAGCTCAGAAACCATCCGAGCATAGTGCTGTGGTGTGGTAACAACGAGAATAATTGGGGATTTTACTCTTGGTGGCACGTAGGAGATCCAGAATATTTAGGCAATTACATATATAAAAATTTGTTGCCACGCATATGTGCCGAATATGATCCATCGCGCCCATACTGGGTATCTAGTCCTTATGGCGGTGAGGACCCAAATTCCATGACGGAAGGTGATCGCCATTCATGGGATGTATGGAGCGGCTGGCGGGATTATGAAGATTATCTTCAAGACCATGGCAGGTTTATAAGCGAGTTCGGTTTCCAGTCCATGCCTGACTGGAGAACCGTGCTTTCATATACAGCGGAAGATGACCGCAGTGTCTTAAGCCCGGTTATGCTGGCCCACAACAAGATGGCAGAGGGCATGGAACGCCTTATACGATTTGTGACAGGCCGCTTAGGATTTCCCAAAGACTTAAAGAGCTTCGTATATATGACGCAGTTCAATCAGGCTGAAGCGGTTAAAACCGGCGTAGAGCATTGGCGCAGCCGTAAGTTCAAGACGGCCGGGGCGTTGTACTGGCAGCTAAACGACTGCTGGCCAGTGGCGAGCTGGTCTTGCCTGGACTATTATAAGCGCAAGAAAGCTCTTTACTACTATTCAAAAAGATTCTTTGCTGATGCTTTGCCTGTGATAAAGCAGGAGGATGGCGGCATAACGGTATATTGCATAAATGACGGCTTGAGCGATGCAAAGGCTGAGCTGCGCATTGTGGCGTATAAGCTGGATGGCCGCAAGCTAGGCGAGGTTAAGCAGAACATAAGCCTGCTGGCCAATGACGTTACAAAGAGCGCGCAGATCTCTCTTGCCAGCCTGGGCATAGGATATGAGCCCAGACTCATGCCGGTTGATCTGCCTGGCACAACATTGCCGGTAGAAAAAAACGGCGAATTGCTCGGCTGCGTGCTGTTTGCCGAGCTTAGCGTAGAAGATAGGGCTTATACAAACTATGCGGTGTTTGACCGCTTCCGCAACCTCAATCTCGCGAAGCCTAAGATTAACGTTGAGGTCGATGGAAACTGCATAAAATTGAGATCCGATGTGCCGGCTTTCGGAGTATTCATCGAAACCGAAAACGAGGTTGACCTCTCGGACAACTGTTTGAATATGGAACCCGGTAAGCCGTATGAGGTTTATTGTTCAGGTGTTCCGGGTAGCACGAGTGCCGTTGATCTTGCACATATGATGTCGCGGATAGATTAATAAACGAACATTTGCTCAACAAGAAGAATTTTGGCCCAACTATCCTTTTTGGGGATGGTCATGTATTTTAAATACGGGGGATAATATATTATGAAATTTACAGATGGGTATTGGCTGAAAAGGAAAGGCGTTAACATATATAACGCCGCTGAAATATATGATGTAGAAAAAGATGAATATTCCGTTACGATTTATTGCCCGCCGGTTAAAATAGTAAACCGCGGGCAGACTTTGGGCGGGCCGCTGCTTACTATACGTTTCAGTTCGCCGTGCGAGGACATAATACATGTGCAAGCATGTCACTTTATGGGCGGTGCGCAGAAAGAGCCGCAGTTTGAGCTGAATGTTGAAACCCGGCCGCTTAGCGTGGATGAAACGGACGATTGCATAATTATAACGAGCGGAAAGCTGTGCGCTAATGTATACAAAAAAGATTTTAGGGTCGAGTACCTATACGACGGCAGGCTGCTCACATCGACGGGTAGCCGGCAACTAGGCTATATCACAGCACCGGACGGAACGTATATGCGCGAACAATTGGCTTTGGACATAGGGGAAACAGTATACGGCCTGGGCGAGCGGTTCACGCCTTTTGTAAAAAATGGCCAGGTTGTGGATATATGGAATGAGGACGGTGGTACGGCTTCTGAGCAGGCTTACAAGAACATACCCTTTTATATAACCAATAAAGGATATGGCGTTTTTGTAAATGACACCGGCCGGGTTTCATATGAAATAGCTTCGGAAGTGGTTTCAAGGGTGCAGTTCAGCGTGCCCGGTGAAAAGCTCGATTACATGGTAATAGGCGGCGGTGACTTGAAGGGCGTTTTGGAAAACTATACAGCCTTGACAGGACGGCCTGCCCTTCCGCCAGCATGGTCCTTCGGGCTGTGGCTGTCTACGTCGTTTACCACGAATTATGACGAAAAAACCGTGACATCCTTTATAAACGGTATGGTCCAGCGTGGTATACCGCTGAGCGTGTTTCATTTCGACTGTTTTTGGATGAAAGAGTATGAATGGTGCAATTTTAAATGGGATGAGCGTCAGTTCCCCGATCCGGAAGGCATGCTCGCGCGCCTTAAGGAGAAAGGGCTTAAAGTATGTGTGTGGATAAATCCGTACATAGCGCAAAAATCGCCCCTTTTTGAAGAGGGCAAACAAAATGGCTATCTTCTCAAGCGTCCCAATGGCGACGTATGGCAATGGGATATGTGGCAGCCCGGCATGGGCCTTGTGGATTTCACGAATCCTGCAGCTTGTGAATGGTATTGCAGCAAGCTTCAACACCTTATGGATATGGGTGTGGACTGTTTTAAGACTGATTTTGGCGAGCGCATACCGACCGATGTGGTGTACTTTGACGGCAGCGACCCGGTTAAGATGCATAATTATTATACATATCTATATAACAAGACAGTGTTCGAGCTGGTAAAGAAGAATAAAGGCGAGAACAATGCCTTGGTATTTGCGCGCAGTGCAACGGCGGGCAGCCAAAAATTTCCTGTACACTGGGGAGGCGATTGCGATTCGCAGTATTTTTCGATGGCAGAGAGCCTGCGCGGTGGCTTGTCACTGGCTATGTCGGGATTTGGATTTTGGAGCCATGATATAAGCGGTTTTGAGAGCACTGCTACGCCTGATCTTTATAAGAGGTGGGCAGCGTTTGGCCTTCTTTCGACGCACAGCAGACTGCATGGCAGCGGCTCATACCGCGTGCCGTGGCTGTTTGATGAGGAGGCCGTTGACGTGGTTAGGTATTTCACCGAATTAAAGTGCTCGCTCATGCCATATTTATACAGCATGGCCTGCGTGACGGCTCAAAGAGGCATACCCTCTATGCGCAGCATGGTGCTGGAGTTCCCTGATGATGCTAATTGCGCATGGCTAGACAGGCAGTATATGCTGGGCGATTCGCTTTTAGTCGCGCCTATTTTCCGCGATGACAGCACAGTGGATTACTATCTGCCCGAGGGGCGCTGGACGAATTTCTTGTCGAACAGAGTTGTGGAAGGCGGCAAATGGCAGCATGAGAAGCATGATTATTTGAGCCTTCCGCTTATGGTGCGCCCTAATTCTATCATAGCTATTGGCAGCAATAACCAAACGACTGACTATGACTATAGCGATGGCCTTGCGCTTCATGTGTTTGAACTGACAGATGGCAAGGCAGCCCAAGCTGATGTTTACGACAGGGAAGGCAAGCTGATGCTGAGCGTTAGCGCTATAAAGGAAGGCGACGCTGTCCGCATGAGCTTTGACAGAAACGCAGACGGTATTTCAATCGTATTGCGCAACATCTTTACTGTGTCGCAAGTTGTGGGCGCTAAAGTAAAACCTACAAATTTAGGGGTACAATTGCTTGCTGACGACGGTGTGATAGAGATTACGTGCATATTAAACTGAGCATTTGCGCTGTCTCATATGCAGTGGTAAAATATTTTGGGAAATAAGTCAAGCAGGGAGAGATGTTTTATGCTGATAGAAGACAACGCAGTAGTGCTGTTTCAGGGAGACAGCGTAACCGATGTGGGCCGCAACCGCGATGATGAAGCTGATCTTGGCATGGGCTACCCTATGATGGCAGCGTCGTGGTTTTCCGCTACATATCCGGAGAAGAATGTTAAATTTATAAACAAAGGCATAAGTGGCAACAGAGTACGGGATTTAAAAGCCAGGTGGGATGAGGATTGCATAGACTTAAAGCCCACCTGGGTATCCATACTTATAGGTATAAACGATTGCTGGCGGCGTTATGACAGAAACGACCCGACGTCAGCCGAGGCGTTTGAGGCTGATTATCGTTATATCTTGCAGCAGGTGAGAGACAGACTAAACGCCAGGCTCATACTGTGCGAGCCATTTGTATTGCCGGTGCCGGACGACAGGGCGGCGTGGAGAGTGGACCTGGATCCGAAAATACATGTTGTAAGAAAACTGGCCGTGGAATTCAATGCTGTATTCTTGCCGCTGGATGGCATATTCGCGCAAGCTGCGGCTAAGAGGGAAGCGGGTTTTTGGCTGCCCGATGGGGTACATCCGTCGCCTGCCGGTCATGCCCTAATAGCGCGGGCATGGCTTAAAGCTGTGGAAGCCTTATAATTTTAAAAATCCGGGGATATTGCCCCGGATTTTGGCCTTTATGGGGGCGGCTATATATTATATGTGTAATGGCTGCTGCCCCTAGAGATATAATCATCAGAATATATGACCATTTGCTATTTGTTGGACTATTTTAACACTTAGCGGAGTTTTGTAGGTATAAAAGCATCTGCAATACCTATAACCAGTGAAGCGAGCAATGCCCCGAGAAAATTCATCTCTATTGAAGAAACAAAGAATTGGGAAAGATATAATACTATAGCGGCTAATATAAAACTTATAAAGCCACGTCCGTAAGGAGATATATCTTTTCCAAATAAAAACGTTACCAAATAACTGAGCGCTATTATAACTATAGAGGCTATTATAGCACCCCAAAAACCTGCCACACTGAAGCCTGGTACTATAACTCCTACCAACATCAACACTATAGCTGAAATGATAAGCTGAATAATTGCTTTTATCATATATTATTTCTCCTTTAAAAATTAAATTATTTTATACTTAAATTATAACAATTATTTATTGATAATACAAGTCAATTATTAAATATTTTCAATCAAACAAGTGAAAGATTAGCTATAAAATTAATCGCATTAACCACTTGAACTTAGCTAAATCTAATGCTATACTATTTGTGTAGTTAGTAGGGCTGGCATAGCTCAATTGGCAGAGCAGCTGATTTGTAATCAGCAGGTTAAGGGTTCGAGTCCCTTCGCCAGCTCCATTTTTTTAGCATGTTTTAGGACAAGACGGCGGGAATCCTCTCCAATTTATCGGAGAGATGAAAGTTGCCTTTAATTATATTGGATACTATGTGAATATAATAAAACATACATAAACACTTATATCTGCACAACATTTATGATATCCTATATGCGTGGATGAAAATAACTTAATTCATGCTAGAACATGCGTATATAACGTTAATTATCATATTGTATGGTCGGTTAAATATAGAAAGCCTGTTTTATTTGTTTCAGCCCATCCCCAGATTGCGCCTTCATATATTGTTAAGATGCTCAAGGGCATTAGCGCACGAAGAACACTGATGCAATTCCCGCATCTTGCGCAACAACTTTGGAAAGGGCATTTATGGAACTCGTCGTTTTATATAGAGACCATAGGTTCCATATCCGAAGATGCAATCAAAAAATATATCGAACACCAAAAGACAAGAGGGTGAAACAGTGAGATTAAAGAAAAATGACCCCAACACAAAACAGAGGGTTATACAATTCGAGTTAAATCCCAATAAAGAACAATGCATTATACTAGGTGCGCTGACATACGCCTCATCAAAGCTTTGGAATGTGGCAAATTACGAACGAATTACCTGGACGAAAGAAAGCGGCAATCCATACCCGGACTGGTATGAGCAAAAGGCCAGGCTAAAAGAAAGCTTTTGGTACAAAAACCTGCCATCGCAAACAGCCCAGGAAGTACTCAAACAGCTGGATGAAGCCTGGAGCTCGTTTTATAAACTGAAAAAGACCGGCGGTATAGAAAATCCGAGGCCGCCCAGATACAAGCACAGCAACTTCAATATACGGTACCTGAACAAAGGCTTTGTTATATCAGATGGTACAATCAGGCTGACAGTACCAAAACAGCAGAAGTTGTATATAAAACAAAAATACGGACTGGATGTGGATTTTCTATATATACAAATACCTGATAGATACAAAAACCTTGCTGGCAAAGCAAAAATCATTGAGATAATACCCATACCAAAAAACAACAGGTATAAGGTTAATATTATCATCAACTTGCCGGCAGCAGCATATCAACAGGATAACACTACATACATGGCCATCGACTTGGGAGTTAACAATCTTATGACATGCTATACGTCCACAGGCAAAAGCATGATTATATCAGGCAGGCAATTGCTGAGCATCAACCGCTACTTCGACAAAGAGATAGCATACTATCAGTCGGTAACATATGCGCAGCAAGCGGCATCTGGGACAAAACACAAAAAGAGCAGCAGACGGATACAGCAGTTATATGAAAAACGCAAAAAGCAGGTCCATCATCTTCTGCATACAGCCACTAAACAGGTTATAGACTTTGCCGAGCAAGAAGGTGTGACTGTTATTATTATTGGCGATTTGTCACATATCCGGGATGATAAAGATATGGGTAGAGTTAACAATCAGAAATTTCACAAATGGCCGTTTAAGAAAGTGGAGGAACTGCTCACCTACAAAGCAGCTGACAGAGGCATATTTACTGACAAACAAGAAGAGAGCTACACCAGCCAGTGCAGCCCATATGCAACAGAGGTATCAGAAGCGAGTGCCCAAAAGAGCAATCGCAAGTACAGAGGCTTATATGTAGTAGACAGTAAGGCCTACAATGCTGATTGTGTCGGAGCGTACAATATACTGAAGAAGTATCTGTGTAGGGTTGGCAAACCCAACCCAGCAGTAGTGGCGTTGGACACGCCGGAGATGTACCGATGGGATGGATATAGTTTCATTGGGAATCCGAAGCTCGCCAATTTATTGGCGATGTAGTTCACAGAGCAATGACAGCATTTTTTTGGATTATGGAATAGAGAAAAATCGGACTATACCGTTTCATAGAGGCAAATATAATGCCGCAAATCATATAAGAGCTTTACTTGACCTTCTAGCAGAAGGGAAATACAGCATAGCTCAGGGCATGAAGGAAGATTATATATGCAATGATATATACACGGAAGAGATTTTCCAAAAAGTATCTTTAATGCAAGAACTTGACAATTGGCCGAATATCGATCGGTTTATGGAACGGGAATACGGAATTGAATGGACTGAATTTAATTTATCTTAACAAAAAGACTTTTGTATCTCATGCTAGATTTCTAATCTTTTTTTGACATCATCAAAAGAAATATGCTTAACTTCATTATTTTTAAGTCTTTCTTCATAAGTAAGGATTGCTCTTAAATCAATCTCATCTTCAATTTTTTCTTCCAAAGCTTCTTTCATCAAAGTAAATAAGGGAACATTTTTGAACTTAGCATATTCCTTGTAAGCTTTGGCTTCATCACTGTTCAATCTAATAGTAATAGTACTCATAAAGACCTCACCTTTCATGTATACATCGCAACACAATGTATACTAGTCTGGTTTTGCAGTGCTTGCTGCCTTCTTACTTTTACCAAAAAATTTGCTGCTTATTTTTTGTAGATGTCCTGCCCCTTGGGCACTGAAAGCGTAGAAATGGCGCTCTTGTATATCATCTGGCTCTTATCGTCGCAGTCCACAAGCACAGTGAAGTTGTCGAAGTCTATTATCTTTCCTTTTACAGGTACACCGTTTGCAAGGTATATGGTTATTTGCAGCTGCTTTTTCTTAATTTCGTCGAGAAAAAATCCTGAAGGCTTGCTGTTTGATTTGTCATTTTTACCTCTCCCATTCTTATTCTTGCTCAGAACAAGTATATTGAGTATATCATGATCAACCTCAAATTTCTATGAATCTTCACAGCGCTGAGTAGCTGACATTCAACAAAAATTGTAGTATTCCTTCTCTGCTTCTTACGTGCAAACGTCCATTTCTTTCGGTATGTAGGCTTCAAGCTGTTCTATGGTTTCTGTATCAAGATTTGCACGTTTTGCTGCTTTTGTCATTATACTTTTGGCGTGGGTAGTTCACGTCCTTCTGCTATGGTAGAAAGCTTTGTTTTAAACCCCAAAAATCTGACATGGTAGGTATAGGTTTTGGAAATGGTGAGGTTCATGAGAAAAAGTTAATCTGAAACTATTTCTATTTCAGCCGAAACAATATCAATCACTGTCTGCAATAAATCAAGAGGTAGGCTCTCTACTAGATGATACTGCCGAGAATTAATATCAAGAGCTTTCACGTGTTCACAAAGAACGACACCGGTTGTAGTTGTGCGGGTATCAAGCGGGACGTGCAAAGGAAATTTGTTATCGGTATTTGTAATCGGGCAGACAATTGCCATGTTAGTCTTATTATTAAAAACATCGTTGCTTATGACTACCGCAGGCCTATAACCTGCTTGCTCATGACCGGCTTGAGGAGTGAAATTAACTATAATAATGTTCCCCTGTTTTACCATATTTCTCTCCCAACCGATTTACCCCAATCAATTTCTTCTGGTTGGTATTCACCTTTAAAATCAGCAAATAATTCCTTGATAGTTTTATGTTTTTGCTGTTTTATATTTGCTTTTTTTATGATAATTTTTCCATCATTAGTAATCATTTCAACCTGTTCATTTTCATGCCAGTTTAGTTCATCCAAAATATATTTTGGAACTCTGATACCGCAGCTATTACCCCATTTATTAATTACAGTAATCACTTCTAACGCCTCCCTCTGTATATACTAAGTATATACTAAGTATATCTTTTTAGCAATGTTTTTATTTTGTTCCACGAAATTAGCAAATATATAATATACACCCTTTCTTGTCTATATGCATATTTCTTCTTCCTCCTGCATTTCCTGCAATTTCTCAAGGTATATGACGGCAATATTTTCATAACTGTCAAAGCCTATTTTGCCGGTTAAATAATGCCGCATAGGAAAACCTATACGGCATTATTTAACGCTCCGGCCCCCCTGCCGACTGCCGGCCATTATGCGGTCTAAAATTTCTTGAAGTTCGGGGCTTAGTGCAGATATAATCCATCCGGCCTGTGATTTCATGGGGTGCTGCGTGCCTGCTAGGCGCTTTTTTTCTATGTAGCTGCTTGCCAGCGCATCCTTGACTGCCTGTGCGGTATAGGTTTTAATAAGGTGAGCTGTTCGGCACTTTAGTGCCGAGCTTTATAATTTTGCTACTGAAATTTCACAAGCCCATCGATAAGGTCAAAGTGTTTGTCAAGCGAATATATGCAAAGATGATTTTTAATCGCCATACAAGCTATCACTGTATTAGTAAACGGAATGACAATACCTTTTTTTCTTAATTCCAGTGAAAAAAAACCTATGTCAGACCAGTCTGATTTCCTGATATCAACATATGGTAAAGCCTTTAGGCTTGCAAGAAGTTCCTCCGCCTGTTTCTTATTCTTGATACCCTGAATCAGTTCTGCCATTATCGGTCCTGTTGTATATGCGCTGCCGGCATCTATCAGCAAATCTACGGCTTCGCCAATTTGAGCATTGCCGCGAAAATATTCTATCCATATGGACGTATCGATTAAAACCTTACTCTGGAGTTCCATCGTCTAAACTCCTCATCTTTTCAATATCTTCAGGTTCAACTTCGAAATCTATTTTTTTCTTAAGGCTTTTTAATGCGCTCATTCTTTTGTTCCTTATAGCGTCCTTTAATGCTTCTTCTACGGCCTTTGACTTGTTCTTTTTATTGTAAATTTCCTCTACTTCTTTTAAGATGTCGTCTGAAATGTTAAGGGTAGTTCTCATATACATCACTCCTTTCATCAAGATTATACATTACTTTTTGATGCTGTGCAAGCGCATAAATGTATTAACTATTACCGAAGTGAAATAAGTAATATTACCATTTTATTAAAAGTAATCCAACTGTATTTTAGTAATAGTTAACTGTGTTTTAGTAATAGTTGGCACTTCGATTTTTTCGGTAATCTTGTTGTTGGCGTATGTAGTCTCGTTTGAAGGCTTGTTTCTTGAGGGGTTTACTTCAACTTCAAGTGAAACACTTGCGCTTGAAGTATTCGGCATTGTAAGGTTTACCCTGTCTATCGCGCTTGACTTTGCCGGAACCGTTATATTTGCCTTTCTTACCTGCTTTCCTGCAAATTTCCATACGATATCGGTCGTTATGGGCTTTTCGGATGTGTTGTACACCCTTGCGCTGAAAAGATCGGTTTCATTGGTGTAAAGGGCATCCGTCCATTCAGCAAGCTGAACCGATAGGTCTACTTTATCCTCCTGCATCGGGATAAATACCTGCTTTTTGTTGTTGTCATATGTGGTCTCGATAAGCCTGTTTTCTCCCAGCTTTTCAGGATTTATCTCGGCTACAACCGTCACCGGCTTTGATTTATCGCTTCCCGCCTGAAAGTCGAAGGGAACAGTTCTTGTTTCACCCGGCTTTAAGCCGTTTACGGGAATATCTGTGCTGCTGGTTATCTTGCCGTTTGCGGCGGTAAGGTAAATAGTCGTATTTATTGGGTTCGGCATACTGTCAGATGCTCTGTGGAAGGTTATTTTCCCGCTGTAATTTGTGCCCGGTTTTGCGCTTTGAGTGCCGGCGTCGAGCTTATCTAAAACGATGTCCATATCCTCCTTTTTCCCGCCTTCTATGATCTCAATCTTACCTGTGTTAAGGTCTATTATCTGCATACGGCTTTGAATATCTTCCTCATAGCTTTTAAAGCGGGCAGGGACGTGGATGTCTGTAGAAAAGCTGTTTTCCAGCACATTGTAATATACCTTTGTGCCTGTAGCATCTAGCGCAGGTCCCTCGCCGCCTTTAGCGTCCGCCTGGAAAAACTCTACCTCGCCGCACCTTAAAAGGTATCTTGCCTCGTCTAAAAGGTGCTCTTTTCCTTCAAGCCCCAGGGCTTTTATGATGTATTCCCTGCTTAAAACGGTCGATGTAACGCAGGGCTTGTTAAAGCCCGCGCTGCCGTATTTGCTTTTAATATAGGCTGTTACATTGCTGTTTGACTCCGCGCGAAACTCCTTTGTATTTTCATACTTTGTATTTACGAAGGCGTACTGAAAATCTATCCTGCCCTTGTCCGGAAAATAAACAAAGCCCCCGGGAAGGGGGACTCTGCTTTCATTTACAGGAATAAGGCCGTCCGATATTGCTATGCGATTTGAATTTAGAAGGGCTACCTTGTATCCCACCGTCCTGTAGTAAAAACCGTTGGGAACCTTCGGCCCGTATGTGGACTGCTCGTATATGGTTAAACTGTCAAGCTGAGCCTTGCCGTCAGGGCCGCCGGAACGGAATGGAGTAGCTTTGTCCATGCTCGTATCCAGTGTTCCTAGACGGATAAACCTCATTTGTAACCCGTTTTTATCATAAACTATCTGAGGCTTTTCATCACCTTCGGCTTTTGCAGGAAGCGCCGCCATTCCCATAAACATCAAAGCAACAAGCACTGCCGATATTATTTTTGTCCAGTCTTTCAATCTCATTTTCAATCTCATTGTCCTACTGCCTCCTTTTAATTAAAAATATCTAAAACACCTCTGCCTACATCAAGTACCTTGTACTCCTTGCCTGTAAACCCTACCGTCGCATACCATGCCTCCCTGCCGTTAACTATCACCCTAAAATAGTGCTGATTAGTAGACTTCCCAGGCTCTGTCTCCCAGTACAAATCCTTGCACACCACAACCGACTTTGCATCTACCTGACTTGTTTTGTTAAATAAATAATCCTCTATAGACGCCTTATACTTTTCAAACAAATCATCATCAATCACGGCCCATCCACCAACAGGAGTTCCCTCGGGAAATCTTGACTCCATTGGCCCTAAATCCTTTATCTTTTGGATTATCTCGGGAGTAAGCTGGGATTCGCTTGTAATTCCTCCGGACTTATCAAGGCTTTCCCAAAGCTCATCGACATTTTCGCTTTTAGGGGGATTTTCTATTCCCTTATCCTCTGCAAGTTTATCGAACATCTCATCGGTAATTACGGTGGTATCCTTAGGCACGTCTACAATTCCTATAATCTCATTTGCCCCTGCGCCGCCTTTTTCCGAAGGCTTGCCCATGAAGGTGGTTATGCCCTTGTCGTTTAAAAGCATTATGAATTGGGTCACCTGATCCCTTTGGAGGGGCTTGTCTTTTTCGTAGGACTCGAAGGTGAGCCTGCCGGGTATCATTCCGCTTGAAAGGTCGTTTTCATACATGTAGTATATAGCCTGACGCTCGTCTAGATTAAATCCGTTCTTTGCGGCTACAATCCTTGCAACCTGTCCTCTTGTAATAGCGGAGTCCTTTATCTTGTCATTTGTATATCCGTTAAAGGGCAGCTGCCATTTTATCAGCTCGTCGTATATTGCCTGGGCCCAGTGCTTTCCTTCTTCCTTTTGGTTTATCCTGTCTTTGTCGGTGTTTTTGGCATACCTTGCAAGTATTGCGGCAAATTCCGCTTCCGTTACATTTTGGAAAGGCTTGAATGTCCCGTCGGGGAATCCCTCCACTATGCCTTCTTCAGACGCCCAAGTTATTGCGGATGTTGCCCAGTAAAGGTCTACGTCCGAAAAGGGAGGGTTTAAGAATATAACATCGAATTCCTTCGCTTGCGCAATAGCGGAAACCGAAAAAATCGATAAAAACAATAAAACGGCAAGTAATACGCTTATTGATTTTTTAAACATGCGATCGTCCTCCTTAAATTTTGTTTTTCAAATATATATACAACAAAAAAACCGGCAATTCTGAACTGACCCTTGTCAAGTAGACAATCAATTTAATTAAAATTTATGCACATTTGGATGCTTGGTTCCTATACTCTAAAGGAGCCATGCATCCTAGTCTTTTTTGAAACCTTTCTTCGTTGTA
>Ga0134104_1001239_pt1 | contig 23476 bp, 25 predicted proteins | sample 15_3_2metaG_FD_94455 | JGI IMG/M metagenome (GOLD analysis project Ga0134104, IMG submission 94455) | Switchgrass degrading microbial communities from high solid loading bioreactors in New Hampshire, USA - 15_59_3.3_214_A2 metaG | ecosystem: Engineered > Bioreactor > Semi-continuous > Anaerobic...
CCATGGGGACGCGGATACCGCTGAAGTTTTTCAGGAAGCGCAGCATTTTTGTGTACTGGCCGCTTTCGACGAAAGCAAGCGGCAGGTTCAGCCCGAAAATCTTGCCCAGGTCGCACACGTACACGACCAGTTCGTGGTCGAGCACCTTGAGCGGGGGGTGCTGGCGCCGCGTAAGGCAAAAGTGCCCGTATTCGTCGTACTCGACGATGGCGATGCCGTTTTTCCGGCACAGCTCCACGAGGCGTTTTTTGCTCTGCTCCGGCATCACGGCCCCCGTCGGGTCGGCGTTGCAGGTTGACAGCACGACGGCGGAAAACTTCGTGCCGGCGTCGATGTGGCGGGCAAGGTCGTCCACGCACAGCCCTGTGTCCGGGTCGCTGCGGATTTCCTTGTATTTAATCGACAAAAACCGCGCGCAATACCCGAACAGCTTCGATCCCGGCGATTCGATGGCAAGGACGTAATCGTCCGGCGCTTCCGTGTTGTGGCACGCGCGGATGGCGAGCGTGAGCGCCTCGACCGCGTTGTTTGTCACCGTGATGTGCCGCGTGAGGAAGTGGCAGCCGTAGCCGAGCATCCAGAGCGCGATGCGCGACGTCACGATGTCCTCAACCTCTTTCAGGCGCTCCGGCGCGTGAAAGCCGCCCGCCGCCCCGCCGAAGTACTCGTCGCCCACGCAGCTCCAGGACAGCTGGTGGCACGACTCGGCGGGGGTGAGGAGCAGTTTGTCCACGTACTGGTCAAACGCGAACGAGTCAAAGTCGCTTTTGTCGTAATGGAATCTCACCGTTTGCTGGGTGGGCGAAAAGCCGATGATTGACCGGCCCAGGCTGTAGAGGGTTTCATAATCCGATTTCGCCACGAAGTAGCCCATTTTGGGGCGGCTTTCGATGACGCCGAGGGCCGCGAGCTCATTGTACACGTTGAGCGTCGTATACAGGCTCGCGTCGTTGGCCTCGGCGTACTTCCGAAGCGACGGAAGCTTATCGCCCTCTTTGTACATGCCGTTGATGATGCTGATAAGCAGCTTCCCCATCAGGTTTTTCTTTTTCGTCGTCATGGCGCTCTGCCCCCTTTCGTCCCGACACCCTCTTCTCCTGCTTTTTTACAGATATACCCAAACTATAATACCCCCCGGACAGGAAGTTTTCAACCGGAAGTCTGTCATGGCATGCCCCGCGCGCGCCTTTTGAGAAAGATAATGTTAAGGAGGAATAGAATATGAAGCTTGTTGCATTCTCCGCGGGTCGGCGGAACGGGAACACGGAAATATACATTAAAGAAGCTCTGATGGCGGCGGAGAAAAAGGGCGTCGAGGTCGAGCTGTACCGCCTTACCGACTACGACATACATAACTGCAGCGCGTGCTTTGCCGGCGCCTTCTGCCCGGCCGACACGGACATTGAAAAATGCCGCTATAAAGACGACGCCCCCTTCCTGGCGGAGGCCTTCTTAAACAGCGACGGCGTCATCATCGGCGCGCCCGTATATTCGCTGACCGCCAACAGCCTGTTTTTCGCGTTCCGGGACAGGGTTTTCGGCCCCCGGATGGACATCGCCAGCCCGATGGTCGGCATGCCGGCGGCGGCGTTCATCAAAGGGCGCTATAAGCACCGCCCCGCCGGCCTGATTTCAGTGGGCGGGTGCCTGCACGAGCACTGGACGGGCTTTTCGCTCTCCAACCTCTTTACGGCGCTGATTCCCACGCAGTGCGAGGTCGTCGACCATCTCAACGTCTACGGCATCGCCGAGATGAACGCCGCGGCCGTGAACGAGAAATGGCTGGAGAAGGCGCGCAGGCTCGGGGAGAACGTGGCGGACGCCATCCTCTCCGGCGACAACAGCTGGCGCGGCGGCGACAGGGGCACCTGCCCGGTCTGCCACTTAAACTACATCGAAGTTATCCCGGGAACCGACGACGTCCTGTGCCCCCTTTGCGGGATATACGGCAAGATCTCCGTCAGGGACGGCGCCGTCACGGTGGAATGGCCGGACACGCCGGAGTGCCGCGGGGAAAACCGCTTTACCGTGGAAGGGAAGATCTTCCACCTGAAAGACATCCAGAAATGCATGGAGGAGTTTGCGCCCTTCCGCGAAGAGGCAAAGCAGAAGGCGCAGAAATACAGGGATTACACGTCGTGCATCGTAAAGCCGCCTTCCAAGGGGTGAGATAAGTGCCGGCTCCGACCATAACGCTCAACAACGGCGCAAAAATTCCGGCCCTCGGCATGGGCACCGTGTTTCTGGACGCCGGCGGCGGTATTCAGAAGACAATCGACGCCGCCGTCGAAGCGGGCTACAGGCTGTTTGACTGCGCGGCGTTTTACGGCAACGAGGAGGCCATCGGCACGGCCCTGAAAAACAACGGGATCCCGCGCGAGGAGCTTTTCATCAGCACAAAGCTGAAAAACGGGCACCACCGGTTCGACGACGCCTGCCGCGAATGCGAAAAAAGCATGCGCCGCCTTGGCGTGGACTACCTTGACATGTATCTCATCCACTTCCCGTGCCCGGAGCACGGCCTGTACACCGAGGCGTGGAAGGCGCTTGAGCACCTTCACAAGGAAGGGCTTGTGCGAACCATCGGCGTGTCGAATTTCCATAAGGCGCATCTGGAGAGAATCCTCGACGTGTGCGAAATCGTGCCCGCTATAAATCAGCTTGAGTTTCACCCGTACCTGACCATCGAGCCGCTGAGGGAGTTCATGAAAAAGCACGGGATTGTGACGGAAGCGTGGTTCCCGCTCGGCGGACCGGCCGTCCGGCTCGACGGCAAGGACAACCCCGACAAGGAGGCGCTCTTTGGCGAGCCCGTCCTTACTGAGCTTGCCGAAAAGTATAACAAGACCGTCGCGCAGATTATCCTGCGGTGGGAAACGCAGCTGGGGATCATTCCCGTCCCGAAGGCCTCGTCGCCGGCGCATATCGTTGAAAACATCAGCATCTTTGACTTTGAGATGACGCCCGATGAGCTTGAGGCCATATCGGGCCTTAATAAAAACAGGCGCTTTGGTCCGTCGGGCGACGAGTGCAACGAGTACTGGGACTAAATCGCGGCGCAAACGGCGCGGCTCTCCCAATCCTGCGGCAAAGGCCTGGCAACACTTAAGCGCCAGGCCTTTGCCGCGCTCAGCCAAAAAGAAGCAAAAACGGCGCTCACTGGACGCCGTTTTTCTTTTTTCGAAATTTTCCGCAACTTTTTTTGCCGCGTTTGCGCATACTAAAAACGTGCTTAAAGCACGAAAAACGCTAAGGCGAAAGGAGAAAGCTGTGGCAAACGGCAATCAAAAGCACCACACGAAGAACACAAAAAAGCGCGACGGCCGCTTTAAGTCAAAGCATATCGACCACAGCCAGCCCGACGAGAGTGCCCGGGCCGTGTATGGGCTCAAACAAATCGACACCCACCGCCACGGCGCTTAAAGCCGCAAGCAAGGGGAGGGGATAATCATGGCGAAGAAAGGAATGGCGCGGCCGAATTACCACGACAGGCCCAATAACGAGGTGCCCCCCGTGCCCGAGCTGCAGGGGAAAGCCAAGCGTACAAAGAAAAAAGCGGGGCCGGCCCTTTACCGGGACGAAAACGGGAGATACCGCGCGTTGTAAGGAGGGAGACGGTGCAGGCAAGTTCGTATTTTCACATCCCGGAGCTTGGGCGGCAGGACGCGAAAAAGCTCAAGAAGGAGCTTGACAAAATCCCCGGCGTCCGCTCCGTAGCCGTCAGCGCGGCGACGGGGCGCGTCGCCGTCGACTACGACACGACGGCGACGGACAAGCTCAGGCTCCAGCGCGCCATCGCCGATATGGGGTACGGCGCGCTGCTCATTTCAAACGAGGAGCGGAGGACATGACAAAAATGAAAAATCCGGAAAAGCGGGAAGTCCCGCGCAACACGATTCCCGTGGCGCTGAAAAAATACAAGTACCCGTTCCTTGCCGACGGGTGCATCGGCCGCCGCAACTGGGAAGCGCAGATGGCCGCGCTGGAGGAAGAGGAGAAATAGCTTTGCCGCCGCCCGGAAAGCGGCGGCGCTTCTTTGGCGGATATTGTCGGAATAGCGGCCGGCGCGGGGACAATACTAATCGTGTAACTCAGATCAGGAGGAGCGTTATGACGAGAAGCGAAAAGAAAAAGCTGCTGCAGCAGCTTAAAATGGAGGCCGCTCAGGAGATTGGCCGCCTTCAGTTCTGCAGGGAGTACAACGACCACTACAAGGGGGACGTCCCCGCCCGCGTCAACGGCGAGGAGGGCGGCCCGATTGGCGGCAGGATGGTTCAGAAGATGATTGCGGCGGTGGAAAGCAACCTGACGGGGCTGTACTGATGGCCGTGGACAATAAAAAACGCGTGAAAAGCAAGCCGGAAAACGGCGAGGGCGTCATCGTGTCGCCGCCGCGCCGCCACTGGCCGGAAAGCGCCTTTGACAAAATGCAGACGGGCGCGGCGCCGCTGTCCACCTCGGAAATCCTCGACTTTGCCGAGGGGGCAGACTCGCGCCCGTGACAAAACGCCGCGCAGCATAATCTGCGCGGCGTTTTTTATTTATGAGTGAGGGCAAGAAAAACCGGCGGCTTTGACCGCCGGTTTTTTCTGTTTTCAATGATGCGGCCATCCTGAGTGTTCACAGGACAGGGGATATGGCGCGCGCCATATAAAGGCGGGCGCGCCGGGCTGCCATTCCGGGCAAGGCGCGGCGGCAGGGCCGCCGTCAGATCAAAACCAGGCGCACCTCGCGGCCGAGCTCGTAGGCGCGGCGGATGGTGTACGCCGTGCCGCCCCGCGAGCGGCCGTCGTACACGGCGATGACGCGCTGCGACTGCTCCACCATCGCGCGGTTGCGCACGAAATAACAGTCCGAGCTGTACGTCTCGCTGTAGACGCGCACGTCCTTGCACCGGGCGATGAGGCGGCGGAAGACGGGGTCCCGCGTGTGAAGGCGGCCGCGGTAGGGGATGGCCGCGTGCAGCTCCAGGGCGGGGTTTTCCCGCGCCAGCTCGTCCACGATTTCGGCGAACATCAGGTCGACCCCGCTTGCAAAGCCGGAGATAAAGCGCGTGTATCCGTCCTCAACGGCCCTGAGCACCTCGTCCCGCAGGGCGCTGGCAATTTCAAGCTGCCGACCCGGCGGGAGCGCGCGGTGCCCCGTGACGCAGCAGGTTTTAGCCGTCATAAAGCGCCCCCGAAAAGGAAAATTTACCCTTTTATCATAAGCGGGCCGCCGCCCCCAAGTCAACCCTCCGCCGCGCGCCTTGAAAGAATGTCGCTTTTTCATCACAGTGTTGAAGAAAGGACAGAGTGTCTATATAATGGACTTGCAGAAATTGTAATTTGCGGAGGGGACTATGGCTCGACAAGACAGGCGGGTTCGCTACACGAAAACGGTTTTGCGCCAGAGCCTTCTGGAGCTGATGCGCACGCAGCCCATTGAGAAAATCACCGTCAAGGAGATCTGCCAGCGCGCCGACGTCAACCGCGGGACGTTTTACGCCCATTTTTCCAGCCCGCACGACCTTCTCATGAGCATCGAAAACGAGCTGTACGAGGAGATCCGCCGCTCGCTGGACACAAACCTCACGACGGAGGCCATCTCCGACCTGCTTTTGAACATCTTCGAGCTGATTGAAAAGAACCACGACCTGTGCAGCGTGCTGTTTAGCGAATACGGGGACAAGACGTTCCTCAAGCGGATCATGTTCCTCGCCCACGACCAGAGCATGCAGCAGTGGAAGGCGCGCTACCCGCAGGCGGACCCGGCCTACATGGAAAAGGTCTTCACCTTCGTGGTGAGCGGCTGCCTCGGGCTGCTGCAGGACTGGATACAAAACAACAGCGCGGCGACAAACCGCACCGACTTCGTGCAGATTATCGACCAGTTTATCAAAACGGCCCTGGGCCTCGTCGCCAAGTCGAAATCGGCGGAGCAGGCCGAGGGCTGACAGCGCTCGAAAGAGGCGCTTTCGCGCTCGGCTTCCGCAATTAGCCTATATAATCACGCCAAAGCGCCCCGCGGGCCTGACCGCGGGGCGCTTTTTGCGCGCGAAGGAACCAATCGCTCCGCCTTTGTTTATATTGATGGTGGAACGCTTTTCGGTCGGGTGACCGAAGGGAGATATCAGCTTACGACAGCGGACAATCGAGTGGTGAAAAAATGCCTTACAATATTCCAATCCGGCGGTACAGGTGTTCGGGCTCCCTTCCGGCGCCGCCCCATGTATACGCGGAATCGACCGAAAACCTCATAATCTGCAACGGGAGCGCCGCCACGCGGTTTCTCATGGTCTCCCTTGCCCAGACGATTACCGTGTTTATCAAAAATACCGGAACGAGCCCCATTATGGCGCGGCTGCAAAACAGCCCCGACGGAATCGAAACCGTAGACGACCCGCAGGTCATCACCGTCTGCCCCGGCGAGACGAAATTCCTCGTCCCGTATATCTTTTCGCGGTTTATCCGCCTTGTCATCTGGGGGCCGAACGGAGGCTGCGCCCATGTCTGGTTCCAGATTCAGAGGCGATGCAGCTGACGCCGGAAGCTAAAGCTTTTTAGGAAGGTGTGTTCGCTTGAATAACCTCGTGTTTAATACAGTAGCCTCGCGGCTGCTGACGACGATTACAAACGATACACTCACAGTCTCAGGCAGCGTGGACATTGCCGGCGGCACGGTGGAAATCACAAACGCCGCCGTGACGGTGACGGGCACCGTCGGCATTGACGGGACCGCGTCGGTTGAGATTACAAACGCGGTCGTGACGGTCGACGGCACGGTGGAAATCACAAACGCCACGGTGACCGTCTCCGGCGCGGTGACGATCTCGGGCCACACGATTACCTCCCTCAATACGACGGTGGTGGACAGCCAGACCGGCGTCATCTTCGACAACACCGACATATCGGAGATTACGATGGGGACATTTTTCATCTACAACGGGGGCGCACAGACGTTTTCCGTCACCGTTCAGCTCAGCCCCACCGCGGACGACGCAAACTACGTCGACGACCCGGACAATAAGGATATTGAAGTCGGGTCGAACGCGAAGCTGCTCATTGTCCTGAGCAAATACGGCCACTATGCGCGGCTGCAGTACAATGCAACCGCGGACGCCTCGTTCACAGCCTACTTTAACGGCCAGATGTAACAGCTTGCGGCGGGCGGCGCTCAAGCCGCCCGCCTTTAGGCGGAAAGAAAACGTGAAGGGAGCTTTTGCGTGAAGGAAACAATCGGCCTGTGCGTCATCGCGCGAAACGAGGAAAAAAACATCGCCCGCTGCATTGAAAGCGTAAAAGGGCTTGTGGACGAGATCGTGGTGGTGGACACCGGCTCTGAGGACAAGACGGTGGAAATCGCCCGCTCTCTCGGCGCGCGGGTGTACCGGTACAAGTGGGACAACAACTTCTCAAACGCCAGAAACTACGCCATCGAGAAAATGCGCAGCCGGTGGATTTTGCTGCTCGACGCCGACGAGGAGCTCGACAGGAGCGCGTGGGCGCCGCTGCGGGAATTTATCGAGACGACGGATCTGGACGGGGCGCACTTTCGCGTGCGCAACTACACGGGCTCCTACAGCCCGGACCGCTACAACCTCCACAACGCGCTCAGGCTCCTGCGCAACAACGGCAAGTACAAATTCTCCGGCGCCATCCACGAGCAGATTACCCGCGACGGCCAGGGAAACCCCGGGGGCTTTGCCGTTTTGGACCTCATCGTCCACCACTACGGGTACTTAGACGAGGCCGTGGCGGAGAAGAACAAGCGGGCGCGCAACCTGCCGATTCTCGAGAAGATGCTCGCGGAACAGCCGGAGGACGCCTTCACCCTCTTTAACCTCGGCAACGAGTACCTCTCGGCCGGGGATATGGAAAAGGCCCTTTCCTATTACGCCCGGTCGAAGGAAAACGTGCGGGATTTCAGCCGCGCCTTCGTGCCGCACCTGTATTTCCGCATGGCAAACACCCTCGACGTGCTGGGGCGGCAGGGGGAGGCGCTGAAAGTGTTGCAGGAGGGGCTTGCCATATACCCGCGCTGCACGGACTTTGAATTTGTGCGCGGGAACATCTATCTCCGCCAGCGGCGGTATACGCTGGCCATCGAGAGCTTTGAAAAGTGCCTTGAGATGGGCCGGCCCCCGGCCGCCCTTGAGTTTCTGGACGGGTGCGGCACGTACCGTCCGGCGTTTCTGCTGGGGGATATTTACGCGCGCTTCGAGGACTGGGGCAGGGCGCTCCAGTATTTCAGCAAAACGCTCGCTTTAAACCCTGCCATGACGGGCGTGCTCTTTCACGTCTGCCGCGCCCTCAACAAACTCCACCCGGAAAAGGACAGGGTGCGCGAGGAGCTGTTTAAGTTTTTCGCCAACCCCGCCTACCCCCCGAATATCCTCGCCGCGGCGGAAATCCTCATCACGGAGGAGCTTTACGCCGAGGCGATAAACGCCCTTCGCGCGCTCCCGCCGGCGCACGAGCACGCCGCGAAGGAAAAGCTCCTCTACGCCCGGGCGTATGCGTACCTCGGCGAGCGGGAGCGGGCCAGAAAGGCGGCTCATGAGGCACTGCAGCTGGACGCGAAAGGGGCGCGCGCCCTCGCCGCGCACCTTCTGCTCGTCTTGGCGCTGTCCGAGGGCGAGAGCGCGGAGATGGAAAAGGCGCTTGAAATCGCTTGCGGCCTGCCGCGCCCGACGCAAAACGCCTACAGGCTCCTTGCGGATATCGCTCAGGGGCGGGAGACTGCACCGCGCGCGTTTGAAGACGGCGGGCGGGGGGAGCTGGAGGCGCTTCTGGACGTGTACGACAGCCTGCTGCGCATGCGGCAGTTTGAGCTGTTTGAAAAGCTCCTTCGGGCGATGAATTTCATCGACCGGCCGGAGCTGCTCCTGAGGCTTGCGCATCTCTTCCACGCGCGGGGGTTTTATGACCTTGCCGTCTCGTACGTTTTGCGCTCGGTCAGGGAGCTTGACGTCATTGATGAGCAGGGGGCCTTCATCCTAAGCCGCCACGTCGCGGGCACGCTCAGCGGAGCCGCCGTTTAGGCGGCTTTGGCGCTTTAAGGGGTATTAAAAAGCGCGAAAGTATGATAAAATCATATAAAAAGCGAGCGTTTCGCGGCGTATTCCGGCTTATCTCTTCTCGCTCTGGAGGATGCGGTTTATGAATTTCTCTCAGATAAAGTGCTTTCTGGCCGCGGCGGAGTATTTGAGTTTTACCCGCGCGGCCGATAGTTTATATCTCTCCCAGCCCGTGCTCAGCCGGCAGATTGCCGCCATGGAGCAGGAGCTTGGGATTGAATTGTTTTTGCGGGAAAAGAAATCCGTGCGCCTGACGCAGGCGGGGCAGATTATGGAGGAGGGGCTCAGGCGCCTTGCGCGGGAGTACGAGTCTGTGCTGGAGAGGGCGACGGCCGCGCACCTCGGCTTCGCGGGGAACCTCAACATCGGCATCGTGGAGGGGCAGAACATCTGCCCGCCCCTGTCCGACGCGCTGCAGGCGTTCCACAGAAAGTACCCGGACATCCGCATCAACCCCTCCCGCCACACCATGAGAAATCTGCGCAGCGCGCTTATCAACGGGCAGATTGACGTCGCCTTTACGGCGCGGTTCGTCGTCGACGAAGCCGACGAGCTGGAGTACCGGGAAGTCGGCACGGTCAAGACAATGCTCTGCGTCCCGAAATCGCACCCGCTTGCGGGGAAGGAGAACCTCTCCCTCGACGATTTCCGGAACGACCGCTTCCTCACGCTGCCGGAGGAGGAGTCCCGCCATGTGGCGCGCATTGCCGAGCGGATGAAGGCGCAAAACATCAAGACGCTCCTCGCCCCCGATATCGGCACGCTCGCCCTCTGGGTGGAGGCCGGGTACGGCATCGCCACCATGAGCGAAAACCACGCCCTGCGGCACCATCCCGATTTCGTGTTCCTCTCCCTGCCGGAGCTGGCGGACGTGGTGGAAGTCGTCGCGTGGCGGCGGGGGCACGCAAACCCCACGCTCGCCTCGTTTATCGAACAGTTCCCGTCGCTCAAATGATACGGGAAACTTATAAACTCATGTAAAAAATGTTCTTTACGCGCAAATCTTTATCGTTTATGATGAAAAAGAAAGAAAGCCCGAAAGGGCCGCGCTAAGGTGGAAAGAGATAATGCAGGAAAAAACTCTCACAGGCAAGTTTTACGATATACAAGGCTTCTCCGTGCACGACGGGCCCGGCATCCGGCTGACGCTGTTCATGAAGGGCTGCCCGCTGCGCTGCCCGTGGTGCCACAGTCCGGAGTCGCAGGCGTTCCAGACGGAACTCAACTGGATGAGCATCAAGTGCGTCGGCATCGAAAAATGCGGCAAGTGCCTTAATGCCTGCCCGAACGGGGCCATCTCCGTCGGACGCAAGAAGCAGTCCGTGACGGGCGACGAGGAGCTTACCCTCATCGACATCGACCGAGACAAGTGCGACAACTGCGGCAAGTGTGCCGAGGCGTGCCCGGCGAAAGCCCTTTACATGTGCGGAACGGACTACACGATTGACGAAATCATGCAGCGCGTGTACCGCGACAAGCCGTTTTTCGACCGCAGCGGCGGCGGTATCACCGTCTCCGGCGGCGAGTGCCTCTACCAGCCGGATTTCCTCGAAGCCCTCCTCAAGCGCTGCAAGGAGGAAGGCGTACATACGGCCGTCGACACGACGGGCTACGCCGACTGGAGCGTTTTAGAGCGCATCCTCCCGTACACGGACCTGTTCCTCTACGACCTTAAGCACCTTGACAGCGAGATGCACAGGCGCGTCATCGGCGTGCCGAACGAGCGCATCCTCGAAAACGTGAGGAAGCTTGCCGCCGCCGGCGCAAGGCTCCAGATCCGCATCCCCGTCATCCCGCTGTTTAACGACTCCGTCGAGGAGTTTGACAAGTACGGCGCGTTCATCAAGGAGCTCGGCGACGCCGTGGAAGTCGTGCAGCTCCTGCCGTACCACACCCTCGGGACGGTCAAATGGGAGCGCTTAAGCCGCAAGGGACCCATCCTCGAAGCGACGCCGCCTTCCGACGCGTTCATGCAGGAGCGCAAAAAGCAGCTTGAGGAATACGGCCTGAAGGTGATTATCCACTAAGATAGAAAAAGCGCAAAAGCAGACAGGCGGACGCCCGCCCGTCTGCTTTTATTTTGGCGGCACGGCCGCGTGATTTTCGTTTTCCCGCAAATTCCGCCCGCCGCGTTTGCCTCAACCCCTTTCGCGCCGCGGCAAAGCCGCGAAATGGCGGAGAAGGAAAAAAGCCCCCCTTTTTTCAAAGGGAGGCAAGAAGGAGGACCACAGGGCTCATCCCGTGTGGATGCGGGGCTCCTCGGTTTTCTGGGCGGGTTTCGGGATTTTGATGGTGACGACAATTTCATTGTCCGTCTCGCACTGGATGCTCTCGGCCTCGATGCCCGACTGCCTCATGAGCGCCATGCTGCGCGAGAGCGTGTTGAGAAAGATGCGCACGTCCTTGATGACGTAAAGGGCGTTGTTTTGCGCCTCGCGGGGCGCGGATGACTTTTTCGCGAGATAGGCGTCGACGAGCTCCTCCGTCTTCGCCACGTTGAGGTTTTTGCGCACGATCTGCTCGAAGACGGCCAGCTGGTCTTCCTCGTCCTCAAGGCGGAGCAGTGCCCGGGCGTGCCGCTCGGTCAGGCCCACGTCCTCAATCGCGTGCAGCAGATCCCGCGGCAAACGCAAAAGCCGAAGTTTGTTCGAGACGGCCGACTGCGAAAGGCCCACAAGCCGCGCCACCTCCTCCTGCTTGTAGGCGTGCTTATGTATCAGGCAGCTGAGGGCCTCCGCCTCCTCGACGAAGCTGAGGTCCTTCCTCTGCAGGTTTTCAATGAGCGCGAGGATGGACGACTCGTGCCCGTCCACATCCAGAACGATGCAGGGCACCTCCTGCAGACCGGCGAGCTTCGAGGCCCGCAATCTCCGCTCGCCCGACACGAGCTCATATCCGCCGCCCCTGCGCCGGACCGTCAGCGGCTGCAGGACGCCGTACCGCGCGATGCTCGACGCGAGCTCCCTCAGGCCGTCGGCGTCAAAGTGCTTTCTGGGCTGGTCCGGATTGGGCCGGATGTCCCCGACCGGCACAAACGTGATTTTTCGCGATTCGTAGAGACCTCGCCGTTTCGTCAGTCGCATTGCACGCGCCTTCCTTCGCATATCTTGTATTGTTTACTGGATTATACACTATATATAGTGAGAATAATGTAGAAAAAGGGCGGGATTTTCCATCCCGCCCAATATTTTTACAAAATTTTGAAAATTACTCGCCTTCCGGCGCGGCAACGGCGATGTGCAGCTCCTCGAGCTGCTTTTGTTCGACGGTGTCCGGGCAGTTTGTCATCGGCTCCGAGGCGTTTTGCACCTTCGGGAAGGCGATGACGTCTCTGATGCTCTCGGCGCCGCCGAGGAGCATGACGAGCCGGTCGAGGCCGTAAGCGAGCCCCCCGTGGGGCGGCGCGCCGTATTTGAACGCGGTGAGCAGGTGGGCAAAGCGCTCCTGCGCGTCTTCCTCGGAAAGGCCCAGCGCGCGGAACATCTTCCGCTGCATCTCCGGCGTGGAGATGCGGATGGAGCCGCCGCCAAGCTCCGTGCCGTTGAGGACGATGTCGTAGGCCTTGGCGCGGCAGTTTGCCGGGTCGGTTTCGATGAGGTCGACGTCCTCGTCCATCGGCGCGGTGAAGGGGTGGTGCACCGCCACGTAGCGGCCCTCCTCCTCGGAGTACTCGAACATGGGAAACTCCGTAATCCAGACGAGCTTGTACACGCCCTTCGGGATGAGGTCCATCCGCCGCGCCACTTCGCAGCGCAGCGCGCCGAGGGCGGCAAAGACGACTTTGTCGCTTGCGTCGCCGACGATGAGGACAAGGTCGCCCGTTTTGGCGCCGCAGCGCTTAAGGATAGCCGCCGTCTCCTCTTCGGTCAGGAACTTGGCGAAGGAGGAGCTCGCGCCCTCTTCGGAAAGGCGCATCCACGCGAGCCCTTTGGCGCCGTAGGTCTTGACGAAATCGGTTAGCGCGTCAATCTGCTTGCGGGCGAAGGCCTTCGCGCCGCCCGGCACGCAAATCGCCCGGACGCTGCCGCCTTCCGCGACGGGGCCGGAGAACACCTTAAAGCCGCAGCCGGCGACGATGTCGCTCACGTCGCGCAGCTCGAGGCCAAACCGCAGGTCGGGCTTGTCCGAGCCGAAGCGCTCCATGGCCTCCCTGTAGGGCATGCGCGGGATGGGCGTTTCGATGTCAACATCGAGGACGGTTTTGAACACGCGCTTTAAGAAGCCTTCGTTGACGGCGATGACGTCGTCCTCGTCCACGAAGGACATCTCAAGGTCAATCTGCGTAAACTCCGGCTGCCTGTCCGCCCGCAGGTCTTCGTCGCGGAAGCAGCGGGCGATCTGGAAGTACCGGTCCACGCCCGCGACCATGAGCAGCTGCTTGTACTGCTGCGGGGACTGGGGCAGGGCGTAAAACTTCCCCGGGTGCACGCGGCTGGGGACGAGGTAGTCCCGCGCCCCTTCGGGCGTGGATTTTGTGAGGATGGGCGTCTCGATCTCAAGGAAGCCCTGTTCGTCAAAGTAGTCGCGCGCGCACTTGACGACCTTGTGCCGCAGCTGCAGCATGCGCGCCATGTCGGGCCGCCGCAGGTCAAGGTAGCGGTATTTCAGGCGCAGCACGTCGTTGACGTCCGAGTTTTCCACGATTTCAAAGGGCGGCGTCTCGCTTTTGGCAAGGATCTGGAGCGCCGTCACCTCCAGCTCGACTTCGCCCGTCGGGATTTCGTAGTTTTTCGAGGCGCGCTCGCGCAGCACGCCGCGCGCGGCGAGGACGTATTCCGAGCGGACGGTCAGCGCCTTTTCAAAGACGGCGGGGTCCGTCTTGTCGTCGAAGGCCAGCTGCAGGATGCCGGAGCGGTCACGAAGGTCGATAAAGAGCAGGCTGCCGAGGTCGCGCCGCTTCTGGACCCAGCCGCACACGGCAATTTCGCGGCCGACGTCTTCCATGCGCGCCGCGCCGCACCACATCGTGCGTTTGATACTGCCGAATTTGTCCATTTTCTGTTTTCCACCTTTATCTGTATATCGCTTTGCCGTTAAAAGAGCTCCTCCTCCATCGCGCCTTTGTCGCGGATGGGCGCGCCGGAGCGCAGCGCCGCGACGCGCTGCTTTATGCCGGAGATGAGCAGGGTGGGCGACGCCGTCGTCTGCTCGCCGGAGGCCATGTCCTTGACGGTGATTTTCCCGCTTTTCAGCTCGTCCTCGCCGAGGAACACCACAAAGGGGATGCCGAGCTTGTCCGCGTACTGCACGCGCGCCTTGATCTTCTTGTTTTCCGAGTAAATCTGCGCGCGAAGCCCGCTCTCCCGCAGCGCCGTCGCCAGTCTAACGGCCGGGGCGAGGTCGTCCGTCATGGGGATGACGAGCACGTCCGCCGGCGCGGTGAGCAGGGAGGTGTTGAGGTACCCCTGCTCCTGCAGGACGTAGAACAGGCGGGTCAGCCCGATGGAAAGCCCCACGCCGGGGAGCTTCCGGTTCGTGTAATACTCCGCGAGGTTGTCATACCGCCCGCCGGAGCAGATCGAGCCGATTTCGGGGTGGTCGAGCATCTGCGTCTCGTACACCGTGCCGGTGTAGTAGTCGAGGCCGCGGGCGATTGTCAGGTCAATCATGTAGTGCGTCTCCGGCACGCCGAAGCTCGCCATGAGAGAGGCGACGGTCTTAAGCTCCTTGAGGCCCTCGTCAAACTGCGCGTTCTGCCCGGATAAGGCGTCAAGGCGCTCGAGGGGATCCTCCCCGCGCTCGGCGCACGTGAGCAGGGCAAGGAGGGCTTCGGCTTTCTCCTGCGCAAGGCCGAGCTCGCAAAGCTGTTCGGTCACTTTCTCCAGCCCGATTTTCTCGAGCTTGTCGATAATGCGCATCGCCTCGCCGGCCTTGTCTTCTTCCACGCCCATGAGGGCGAAAAGGCCGGACAGGAGCTTGCGGTTGTTAAAGCGGATGACAAAGCGCTTCAGGCCCAGCTCCGTGAACGCGCGGTAGATGATGCTGGGCATTTCCGCGTCGTTTATGATATCCAGCTCGCCGTCTCCGATGACGTCGATGTCCGCCTGGTAAAACTCGCGGAAGCGGCCGCGCTGGGCGCGCTCGCCGCGGTAGACCTTGCCGATCTGGAAGCGGCGGAAGGGGAACGCCAGCTGGCCCGCGTTGAGCGCGACGTATTTGGCCAGCGGCACTGTCAGGTCAAAACGCAGGGCGAGGTCCGTGTCGCCCTTCGTGAAGCGGTAGATCTGCTTTTCCGTTTCGCCGCCGCCCTTGGCCAGCAGGACTTCCGCCGCCTCGATGACAGGCGTGTCCAGCGCCGTAAAGCCGTAGAGGGCGTAGGTGCGGCGGAGGGTGGATACCATCCTGTCAAAGAGCGCCTGCTCGCCCGGCAGCAGCTCCATAAAGCCGGAGAGCGTTCTGGGCTTTACTTTACTCATGTCAAGGTTTCTCCTTCCGTATGACATGGCAGTAAAAAGCGGGGAAGCTCCCCGCCATCTGCCTTCAAAGCGGAAGCGCGCGGTCGCAACAAGGCGTTGCCGCGCGCCCCGGTGTATCCGCCAAACGACGGTCAGTTTTTCGGGTTGACGATGTCGCGCCAGGCGAGGTCGCCGCGTTTGAGGCCCTGGATGAGCACTTCCGCCGTCGCGACGTTCGACGCGAACGGCACGTTGTACTGGTCGCACAGGCGGGCGATTTCGTTGACGCTGGCGTGCCCTTCCGTGAAAGCCGGGTCGCAGAAGAAAAGAACGAGGTCAAGCTCGTTGTACGTGATGCGCGCGCCGATCTGCTGAGCGCCCCCCTGGCTTGCGGGGAGGTAGAGCGTGATGGGAAGCCCCGTCGCTTCCGCGACAAGACGGCCGGTCGTATTCGTCGCGCATATAGAATGCCCCGCCAGGATGCCGCAATAGGCGATACAGAACTGAACCATTAATTCCTTTTTTCGGTCATGAGCCATGAGCGCAATATTCATGTAAAGCCGCCTTCTTTCGTTATAGTCTATAACCTAAAGCCGCCGTGTATTGAGTGGAACGTCCTCCCCGGCAAGACGCCGGGCAATGTCGAGGAACCGGTGCGCCGCCTTCGAGGGCGCGTACAGGACAAGGGGGGTCTGCGTGTTTGCCGCGAGGTAGACGGTTTCGTCGTCCGGCACGATGCCAATCAGCCGCGCGCCGATGCGGTCAATCGCGTCGTCAATCGTCGTCTTCAGCCGGCGAAGGTCCTTCGGCCGCACGCGGTTGACGACAAGCCGGATCTCACTGACGCCGAGCTGGCGCAGCTGCTCCATGGCGCGCTGCCCGTCCCGGATGCTGGCAAGGTCGCTGACCGCGACGACAAGGGCCGTGTCCGCGTTTTTCGCCGCGAGGCGAAAGCCCGGGCCGATTCCGGCGGGCGCGTCGATGAGGATAAAGTCGAAGGACTCCCTGAGTTTATCCAAAAGCTGCGAGACGGCAAGCTCGTCCACATCCTCCGGGCGGAGGAAGGGCGGCGCCGCGAGGAAGTAGAGGTTTTGTATCTCGGGGTGCTCGGAGATGGCCAGTTCCGGCGAAATGGCGCCGGAGAGGATGTCGGAAAAGTCGGCCACGCTGTACTCCGCCATCCCGAGGCTGATGTCGAGATTCCGGAGGCCGACGTCAAAGTCGATGCAGAGCGTCTTATGTCCGAGCGCGGCCAGACAGGACGCGACGGCGGCAACCGTCGCGGTTTTGCCCGTCCCGCCCTTACCGGAGGCGACGGCAATCACTTTCCCCATATCGGCCTCACCTTCGCAAGCGTGTTCAGTTTATTATATCGAATGAAAATGCGGAAAACAAGAACAAATTATGCGCTTTTTGGTAGACTTATGGCAAAATCGTGTTGTCGGCCGCCACGGCCGCCGTCGTCTCTTCAGTGAAGTAGAAATCGAGGATGTCGCGCGCGATGTGCATGATCGTCGCGCCCGAGGTGCCCTTCTCGACGACGAGCGCGATGGCGATTTCCGGGTCGTCGGCCGGCGCGTAGCAGACGAACACGCCGTTGTTGAGCTCGGCGCTGCTGCCGCCGACCTGGACGGTGCCCGTCTTGGAGGCGACGGGGATGGGGTAGTCGCCGAAGACGCTCTTGGCGGTGCCGGACTCGGAGACCTGCCGCATGCCCCTTTGGATGAGGGGGAGGTAGTCCGCGCCGTCGATCTGCCGCAGGGCGCTCGGCGTTTGCTCGTAGACGACGGAGGAATAGTCGGCGCTGCGGATGGCGTCGAGGATCGTCGTGGAATACACCGTTCCGCCGTTTGCGATGGTGGCGGCGTAGTTGGCCAGCTGCAGCGGCGTAAACAGGTTGTAGCCCTGTCCGATGGCCGTGATGATATTGTCCGCGGCGTACCAGCTGATGCCGAGCTTTTCCTTTTTGTATTCCGGCGTGGCGAGGATGCCGGCCGATTCCGGCAGCTCGATGCCCGTCTTGCTGCCGAGGCCGAAATCGGCGGCCGTCTGGGCGATGCGGTCGATGCCGAGCTTGTCGCCCAGCCAGTAGAAGAAGTAGTTGCACGACTCCCGGATGGCCGAGACGACGTTGACCTTGCCGTGGCCGCCGCCGGTGAGAGGGTAAATCCAGCACACGGGGCTAAAACCGCGGTCGGCGTACTCGGTGAAGATGCCGGTGTCGTTTACCGTCGTGCCCTCCGTGATGGCGCCGCTGCGCAGCCCCGCGAGTGCCGTGACCATCTTAAACGTGGAGCCGGGGTTGTAGATGCCCATGAAGGCGCGGTTGAGCAGCGGCTTGCTGGGGTTTTCCGCGAGATCGTTGTAAAAGCGCTGGAGGGTGGCCAGGTCAAAAGTCGGGTACGAAGCCGCCGCGAGCACCTTCCCGGTTTTGACCTGCGTGACAACGACGGCGCCGCCCGTGACGCGGTCTTCCTCCGTGCGTTCGGCGTTGATGAGGTCGATCTTTGCCGCGAGGGAGTTTTCGCAAACTTCCTGCAGGGCGATGTCGATGGTGAGAAAGACGTTCTGCCCGGGGACGGCCGGCTCCGTGACGCGCTCGCTGAGGATGGTGCCGTCGTCGTCCATGGTGACGAGCATTTTCCCGTCCTGCCCGTGGAGGTAGTCCTCGAAAGCCCGCTCCACGCCCGCCTTGCCGATGAGGGCGTTGTAGGCGTAGCCTTTTTCCTTGTAGACTTTGTATTCCTCCGCGTCCATCTGGCCGATGTAGCCGAGGATGTGGGCGGCGTAGTCGGTGTGGTAGACGCGGCGGCTGGTGGTCTCCACATTGACGCAGGGGAAGCTGTGCTCCTTGACGACGGAGACGAAGTTGACGTCCACGTCCTCCGCGAAGACATAGGCGGGCAGATTCTTAATCGCGCGGATTTCCATCTCGTACCGCACGCCGATAATCAGGCGCGCGTCGGGGATGCTCGTTTTGTAGTCGATGCCGTAGTGTTCCCGGAGCCACACGAAAAAGTCCGAGGCGGAGATGTCCGGGTCTAAATCGAAATACTCAAAATAGGCGCTGAGCCTGTCCCGCTGCGTGTCGGTCATGTCGAGCAGGTAGGAGAAGGGGGCGCCCGTCGTCATGGGGAACGTGTCCGTATACGCCACGCCGTGCTCCATGGCGAGCTTGATGAGGTTTAGGACAATGTCGTTTTTGTCCTCCCGCTTGAGCAGCCTCTCGCGCGAGATGGTGATGTTGTACTGCGGGCGCGAGGAGACGAGCAGAACGCCGTTGCGGTCGAGTATATCGCCGCGGGCGGCGGGGACGGTCACCGACTGGGTGTAGGCGCTAAACGACGACCACGCCTCCTGCGTTTTGGGTGCGTCGTAAATCTGCATTTTGTACAGCGTGGCCAGGTACACGCCGATGAGGAGGAAAACGAACACGGAGACGATGGCGATTCGGGATGTCTTGAAAAGCTTTTGCATGGCGGTTCCTTTCAGCGGCGGCTACAGCGCGTCTGCGCTGCGCGCCAGAAGCCGGATGAAGAAGTACAGCGGGCAGGCGAAGATGAGCGAGACGAGCGTCTGCCCGAGCGCGAGCTGAAAGAGGGAAAACGGGTCGACGCCCGCGTAGAAAAGGAGCGTGAACATCGAGATAAACGAGGTGATCATCAGCGCGAAAAAGCAGCAGACGATGTACGACGGAAAGCTGCGGGCGAGGATCGTCTCCGACAAAATCCCGCAGGCGATGCCGATGGCCGTGAGGGTGACGGTCATCGCGAGGACGGGCTGGTGAAACGCCACGTCGCAGAGCATGCCGGCCAGCAGCCCGTACCCGCCGCCGCGCGAGGCGCCCTCAAACAGCGCGATGCCCACCGCGGCGACCGGCAAGAGCACGGGCACATACCCGGCTATGGGCAGGTGCGGGAAGATCATCGCCTGCAGCGCGTACACGGCGACGATGAACGCGATGTGCAGGACTAAAACGAACGGGATTTTTATCCGCCTCATGGCCGCCTCCTACTCCGCGATTTCAAAGCTCGTGATGACGAAGACGTTGATGAGGCTGTCGAGCTCCGCGGCGGGGACGATGGTGGCGTAGCGGCGGATGCCGGACTCGTGCATGCGCACCTCCTCGACCGTGCCGATGACGAGGCCGGCGGGGAGGACGCCGCCCTTGCCGGACGTCGTGATGGTGTCCCCTGAGACGATCTGCGTGCTGTCCGTTAAGTAGTCGAGCTTGAGCTTGCCCTCGCGCATGAGGGTAAAGTCCCCCATCGCCACGGCGACGTCGTTGTTGCGGTCGATGACGGCGCCGGCGGAGAAGGTCGTGTCCAGCACCGTCACGCACGTCGAGGAGACGGGGCCGACTTCCTTGATGTAGCCCACGAGCGCGCCCGTCTCCGTGATGATCGGGTCGCCGGCCTTGACGGAGGAGTTTGTCTCCCCCTTGCTGATGGTAAAGGCGGAAGACCAGTTCGACGCGCTCCACGCGATGATGGTGGCCGTGTCGTATTTAAAGTCGGCGTGCCGCGCGCTGAGGTTAAACAGCTCCCGCAGGCGCGCGTTTTCCTTGGCGATTTCCGTGTACTCCCGGTAGTCCTGCTGGAGCTTGGCGAGCTCCGCCTTGAGCTTCTGGTTTTCGGCGACGACCTTGTCGTACTCGTACATGTACCCGTACACGCTCTCGAACGTCCGCACGACGGACGTCGCCACGCTCACGAGGGGCTTGGACAGGGCCGTGAGGATGTTCGTAAAGACGCCGGGGCCGCCGCTTGTGTTGACGGAGACGATCGTCGTGACGGCGATGACGACGGCCAGGAGCAAAAAGCCGATGTTCCGAAACCTGAGAAAGCGCTTCATGGTCTTCCGGACACTCCTTTCGATAAGGCGGGCGGGAGGATTCCCAGCTCTTTCAGCTCCTGTGAAAGCCGGCAGACGGGAAGGCCCACGACGTTGAAAAAGTCGCCCTCGATGCGCTCGATAAAGGCGGCGCCAAGGCCCTGCGCGCCGTACGCGCCGGCCTTGTCCATCGGCTCGCCGCTTTTTACATACCCGATGATCTCTTCCTCCCGCATATCGCGGAAGTAAACGGCCGTCTCCTCAAAAAAGGTTCTCTCCGTCCCGCGGCAAAGGAGCGCGACGCCGGTGTAGACGAAGTGCTTTTTCCCGGACAGGCGCCGGAGCATGGAGACAGCGTCCGCCTCATCTGCGGGCTTGCCGAGCGGGGCGCCGTCTAAGTAGACGAGCGTGTCGGCGGCGAGGACGAGGGCGCTGTCGTCCCCGCCCTCAGAGCGAAAGCGACCCAGGCTTTCCCGCGCTTTCGAGAGGGCGATGCGGCGCACCGCGTCCCCCGGCGCGCCGGAGGCGGCCTCCTCGCCTTCCGCGGGGAGGATGATAAAGTCCGTAAAGCCGAGGAGCCTGAGCAGCTCGCGGCGGCGCGGCGATTTCGATGCGAGGATAATCCGGCTCATTCCACACCTCTCGTGTACAGGCCGCGGGTAAAGCCGCCCGGCTCGTAGTCGCCAAGGCCCATGTACCGGCGCAGGACGTTTAGGCACTCGACGGCGTTTTCCGTCGTGAACATCAGCCGCGCGCCCCAGACGCCGAGGTGCTCGAGGGCGTGCATCTTGTCGCCGAGGAACAGCTTCTTCGAGTTGAGCACGACGTTGCGGTGCGGGTACTCCCGCACGACGGGGAAGGAGGCGCCCTGCCTGTCCTTGATCATGGTGACGTTGTCGCACGCGCACACGCCGTGCGCGCCCTTGATGATGCAGTTTTCCAGCAGCATGAGGGGCAGCCGCCCGTAGACGATGATTTCCGTGTCGAGCGGCTTGGAGAGATCGCGGATTTGCTCGAAGCGCAGCTCGAACGACAGCGTCGCCGCGTCGAGCCCGATATCGCGCGCGGAGAGGACGGACGTGGAGTTAAACAGATTGAGCCCGAAGTCGCCGCGTGCGGAAAAGCCCAGTGATTTGACGTACTGGATGTGCCCGAGGTTTCCGACGAGGGCATGCTTAATGCCCATCTCACGCGCCTTTTGAAGCAGCGCCGTGACGGCTTCCTTTTCGCTGTCGAAGATGACGCGGGGGACGCGCACGGCGGGGGTGATGTCCTCGCTATTGAGGAATGGCTCGAGCAGGTGCTTGTTTTCCGGCGTGAGCTCCTCGAGAGGGATATAGACGATGCGCGGCTTTAAGTCCGCCATCTCTTCGGAAAGCTGAGAAGCCTTCAGGACCGACACGGTCAGAAAGGGCTTTCCCTCCTTGTTCGGCACGCGCGGCGGCGGGATAAACTCGCCCTCCCGGCGCTCCGGGAGCGCGCGGCGCTGCTCGACAAGCTGCGCGAGCAGGTCCCGCCGCATCTCGTTGATGGCGGAGACCGGGAGCGAGAGGCCTTCGTCGACGACGCTTTTCACACCGTCGCAGTAAAACGGCGTGCCGCCCGTCTTGTGCAGCTGCGTCTGGAGGGTCGTCGGCGTGAGCGCCCGGTGAAACGCGGGCTCGGGGACGGGGCCCGTCGTGTGCGCGCTGTTGCCGCGGTCGTCCACGGCGGCCATTTTGACGGGCTCGCCCTGTTTCACGGAGGCGGCAAATTTTACCGGAACGCGCTGGAACTCGCCGCTGAGGTAATTCTTCCGCGCCGTCGTAAAGAGGATCTGCGCCTCGCGGCTTTCCTCCTCGCGCACGCCGAACATCTGGCGCCCTTTTTTGCCCGTGTAGTACCCGTCCGTAAAGCCCTGGCGAGAAAACGCAATAGTCAGCGCCCGCATGTCCTCCGCCGTGGGCGGCTTTTTCTGGTGCGCGGCGCGGGCATACACGCCCGTGACGATGGCGGCGTATTCCGGACGGCGCATCCGGCCTTCAATTTTTAAAGAGGTGACGCCGAGCTTTTCCAGCTCCTCGACGTACTGAATCAGGCAGTTGTCCTTGAGGCTCAGGATGTAGTCCGCGTCGTGCGCGCCGGCGGAGTAGTTGAGGCGGCACGGCTGGGCGCACAGGCCGCGGTTTCCGCTGCGGCGGCCGATGACGGCGCTCATGTAGCACTGGCCGGAGTAGCTCATGCACAGCGCCCCGTGCACGAACACCTCCGTCTCGATGGGCGAGTTTTTGCAGATATAGGCGATCTCCTCGCGGGACAGCTCCCGCGCGAGGACGACGCGCCTCACCCCCATCGCCGCGGCGAGCTTTACTCCCTCGAGGTTGTGAATGCTCATCTGGGTGCTCGCGTGGATGGGGATGTCCGGCGTGGCTTTCCGCAGGGCGCGCAGGACGCCGAGGTCCTGCACGATGAAGGCGTCCGCCCCGTAGCGGCTGGCAAGGCGCGCCTGCTCGATGACGGCGGGGATTTCCCGGTCCGTCACGAGGGTGTTGAGCGTGACGTACACCTTCACGCCGCGCACGCGGCAGTATTCGGCGGACTTGCGAAACTCCTCAGGCGTGAAGTTTTTGGCGTTCCGGCGCGCGTTAAAATCGCCGAAGCCGAGGTAAACGGCGTCGGCCCCGTTCTGAACGGCGGCAACAACCCCCTCGGGCGAGCCGGCGGGGGATAATATCTCAAGCATAAGCATCGGCCTTTCAGTCAGCCAAATTGAAGTGTTAAATCTATCGGAAACAAGCGCCCGCGCCAGAAAATGCGCGAGGCGGCAGGTTTTGGCAATTATGCCTGTTAATTGAGCTTATCTGAATAAAGAATTGGTATTAAATTATCATATCCGCATTGCGGGAGTCTGTCAACTCCGGCGCGCGCCGCGCCCTACTGGGAATTTAGACACTTTGCACGGCATTTAATCGCGCCCTTTTGTTGCCCGCGGCAGGAGAAGCTGATATAATCATCCAGTGCAAGAAACGAAAGGTGCCGGGAAGGGAGTGAAGCCGTTGGAGAAGTCAGGATATGTCGTCCCGCCCGCCGACGCCGTCACCATCAGCGGCGCCGCCGCCGATGTGCTCATCCGCTCGGGCGACGGCACCGCCGCGCTCGTGTATCTGTGCCTTGCGCGGTGCGGCGGCGATGTCTCCGCCGGCCGCCTGGC
>Ga0134104_1001254_pt1 | contig 23149 bp, 21 predicted proteins | sample 15_3_2metaG_FD_94455 | JGI IMG/M metagenome (GOLD analysis project Ga0134104, IMG submission 94455) | Switchgrass degrading microbial communities from high solid loading bioreactors in New Hampshire, USA - 15_59_3.3_214_A2 metaG | ecosystem: Engineered > Bioreactor > Semi-continuous > Anaerobic...
TCTTAAACTACAAGAAGAGCTTTACATCGGATGCCATTAAATCTCTTCTTGAAAGCTGCAATATTTAAAATCAATAAGTTAAAACAGATTTAATTTCTTTTGCTTGTTCTGTATAAGGTTGGCGAGGTCTTACAAAAAACCTAAGATTACTTGACGCGATCTTAGCTTAATTTAAGTATGGTAAATTAGACTGTATAATGTTATAATTTATATAGACCCTATTTCTTACTTAAATGATTTACCCTTATTTTTTATGCCCCCTTTCTTTCACGGTTGACCCTGAAAGCAGGGGTCTTTTTTTAGTAAAAGTATTGGCGATACCTAAGAAGTTCGCTAATATCTTACAGCTTGCAAAAAATGATATAATATTTATATCAAGAAATATTATTATTTGTTTGCAAGGTATTAATACAACTATTATAACTATTTTGGCCGTAACAAGTGGAGGTGATTTATGACTTCGGCTGTGATAAAACAGGTTAATGAGGTGGTAAATATAAATGGAACATGAACAAAAAAATATTAAACAAAATCAGGCAAGTAATGAAGAACCTAATTTTTACGAAGAAATTCAAGAGGAAGAAATTATTGATGAAGCCAGTGACAGAGGCATACTTCGCAAGCGCATAATGCAGCTCGCAATGCCTTCCCTTATAGAATTACTCCTTGGTACATTGTTCGGTATGGTTGATATGGTCATGGTGGGACAAGTAAACAAGGAATCGCTTGCAGCCGTAGGCATCACAAATCAACCTACAATGCTTGCGCTTTCAGTATTTCAAGCTCTTAATGTAGGCAGCACTGCTCTTATAGCGCGTTATGTTGGCACAGATGATACCGAATCTGCAAGTTCTGTTGTAAAACAAACGCTTATTTTGACGTTTATTATCGGAACCTTAGTGAGCATACTTGGATACGTTTTTGCCGGAAGTGTTATAAACTTTATGGGGGCAGAACCCGATGTGTACCCTCTTGCAGTAACATATTTACAAATTATTGCACTAGGGGGCATATTTATTTCTATCAGTATGGGAATAGGTGCGGCATTAAGAGGCGCGGGAGATACCATGACGCCCATGAGATATAATCTGATTTCAAATCTTTTAAATGTTGGTATGAATTATGTGTTAATCTATGGAAAACTAGGTTTTCCGGCAATGGGTGTTGCAGGTGCAGCTATAGCTACGACGCTTTCGCGCCTTGTAGGGATGATTATGGCTCTTATGGCTATATACCATCCTAATTCTATACTTACACTTTCAGAGAAAAAGGGAATTTACTTTGATTTTAACGTAATAGAACGAATACTAAAGATTGGAATACCTTCAGGAATAGAACAGTTTGTCCTTCGACTTGGCCAGGTAGAATTTGCAAGGACTGTTGCAGGGCTCGGCACTACAGTATTTGCAGCTCACCAGATAGCGCTTAATGTCTTCGGACTCTCCTTTTCTCCAAGCCAAGCTTTTGGAATGGCGGCAACTACTCTGGTAGGTCAAAGCCTTGGTGCTGGAAGACCGGACCTTGCTGAAAAATACGGTCTTGAAACACGGCGCATAGGCATGTACGTCGCCGTTGCAATAGCTTCTACATTTTTCTTTTTCGGTAAGCCAATAGCATCTATTTATAACAGAGATGCCCAAGTAATTGCCCTTGCGGCAGGATGCTTTAAAATAATAGCCCTTATGCAGCCAATGCAATCTACGCAATTTATTTTGGCAGGGGCGCTGAGAGGAGCTGGTGATACCAGAGGACCTCTTTTTGCAACAGTTGTAGGCATATGGGGAATTCGAGTTTTATTTGCAAAGATATTTATTAATATGGGTTTTGGCCTTTTCGGCGCATGGACAGCACAGGCCCTTGACCAGATATTCCGTTCGGTTTTTATATACATTAGATACAACTTGGGAAAGTGGAAACATATAAAGGTATAGAGGAGCTCTTCTAGAGCCCTTTATACCTTAAAAATTTTTTAATAAAAGTCATTGAGTAACCATTTATAAAATAATATAATTATAAATAGATTTAACATACTGCTTTAATCAAATAAGTTCATATATCAGAACTTAAGTCCAGTTTTTCGGAAATGCCAGCAAATACATATATTAAGCTGTGCGAATTGATATTAACTGATAAAAATTTTCCGGGAAACTGGATTTTTTAATTTTATAAAATGCCCAGGAGTCTTTTGTTTTAAGGCATTGCGGCAATAGAATAATTGGCACGATTATTGCTCAACTTTGAATATATAAGACTGTCCGATACGATAAAAAATTATCTATTTTTAAATATTTATCGTATAGGAACCGGCTGATAATGGGAGGTAGCAAAATTGGAAAAGATAAAAATTGCCATAGTAGGATTTGGAAATGTGGGTAAAAAAGTATATGAAGCCGTAGAAGAAAGTCCTGACATGGAAACGGCGGGTATTGTAGAGCTTGCCCACCTTATAGAAAAACTAAAAGTCAATATTCCAAACGTTCCTGTAGTAGACAATATTGAAAAACTTGGGAAAGTGGATGTTGCAATACTTGCCATAGACAGCAGGCATGTACCAAACACTGCGCCCATATATCTCAATATGGGAATAAATACAGTGGATGCCTATGACATTCATGGAGATTCTATGATAGAATTAAAAGAAAGTCTTGACAAGATCTCAAAAGAAAAGAACACAGTCTCGATAATGGCCTCCGGATGGGATCCCGGCACAGACTCTATTATAAGAGCAGTTCTGGAAATGATAGCACCTAAAGGCCTCACCACAGTGAACTTCGGGCCGGGCATGAGCATGGGCCATACAGTAGCAGTAAAAGCCACACCGGGAGTAAAAGATGCCATATCTATAACGGTGCCCAAGGGCATGGGGCTTCACAAAAGGTTAGTTTATATTGAACTTGAAGATGGCTATGATTTTAACGAGGTTTCAAAAGCGATAAAAGATGATTCCTATTTTAACCAAGACGAAACATATGTATTTTGCGTGGACAATGTGAAAAGCCTGATAGATATGGGCCACGGAGTTCATATAGAAAGAAAAGGCGTGTCAGGAATTACTCATAATCAGAAAATGGATTTTACGATGTCCCTTACGAATCCTGCCGCTACAGCTCAAGTTATGGTTTCTGCTGCAAGGGCAAGCTTGAAACAAAATCCGGGCTGCTACACCTTGATTGAAATTCCTCCAATTGATTGCATTTACGGCGAAAGAATGTCCCTTATCAAGCGATTTGTTTAAAATTTAATATAAAGAAGGTACACCTTATGTTTGATTATGCACTTCTTAACGGATATGTGGTTGATCCTAAAAACAAAATTGCAAGTAAATTAAATATAGGAATAAAAGATGGAAAAATAGCAGCATTGACAATCGACGAAATAGAAGGAGAAAACAGCATTGATTGTTCCGACCTTACTATTTCTCCGGGCTTTGTTGATATTCATATGCATGAAGATTCATATGATGAAAAGAAAAAAGATTTTAGTTTTGACATAGCCGACTGCATGCTTAAAATGGGCGTTACAAGTGCTGTAGGAGGCAATTGCGGATCGGGCCCTAAGCATCCCGAAAAATACTTAAATGAAGCTGATAGGCTCGGGTATCCGATAAATATAGGCTTGCTTTCAGCTCACGGAAATTTAAGAAGTGATTTTGGAAATTTTGACAAGTATAAAGGCGTAGGCAAAGATGTTATTTATAAAATGAGCGAAAGACTTGAATTCGAGCTGGAATCCGGAACGCTAGGTTTGTCTTTTGGCATACGTTATATTCCGGGAGTAAGCAGCGATGAGATGGCGGCTTTGAGCCAAACAGTTAAAAAATATGACAGAATTGTGGCCGCACATATAAGAGACGATGCAGATAAAGTTGCGCCATCTATTATGGAACTTATCAATATTGCAAAAGATACCGGTATAAAAGTGCAGGTATCCCACATAGGCAGTATGGCGGCTTATGGCCAAATGGAGCAAGCTCTTCAGATTATAGACTACCATAGCGGCACCGGTATTGATACAGGCATAGACTGCTACCCGTATAATGCTTTTTGCACATCTATTGGCTCAACTACTTTCGATGATGGTTTTCTAGAAAGATATGGCATAGACTATTCGGCATTAGAGATAACTCAAGGAGAATATAAAGGGCAAAGACTAAATGAAGCCAGTTTTAAAAAAGAAAGAGAAAATCACCCGGATTATTTGACTGTAGCCCATGTTATGAGGGATTCGGAAGTAGATAAAGCCTTATCTCACCCAAAAACCGTTGTTGCAAGTGACGGAATACTAAACAATGGCAACGGACACCCAAGAGCCGCCGGAACTTTTCCAAGATTTATACGAGAATATGTTATAAACAAGAAACTTGTATCTTTAAATGAAGCAATAGCCAAGATGACCTATATTCCCGCTGAAAGATTCGGCATAGATAAAGGCACTCTTTCCATAGGCGCCGATGCAGATATTACTGTTTTTGATATTGAAAAAATCAGAGACACAGCCACATTTGAAAACCCGACATTGCCACCTGATGGCATAGATTATGTGCTTATAGGCGGCAGAATGGCATTAGCCCAAGGCAAAATAATAAACAGACGCCTTGGCTGCGCTATTAGAGCGTAGAAAAGTTTTTAAAAGGAGGAGATGATTTAGCAAAAATTATAAGTAAAGTGTAAATTGAACTGTTAGTTTAAAAAGTTAAAAAATATGAGGGGGTTTTCTAATGCCAGTAAGAAAAAAATGGTTAATATCTTTTGTAATACTATTATTGATATTGTCTCAACTTACGGGATGTTCCTCAAGCTCCGCTCCTCCTGCTCAGCAAAAAGAAAAAGTTATAACTATAGCTAAAACGTCAGATCCCGGAACAGCCGATGTTCAACTTACTACTGAAGAATACTTCATACCTTTGAACATTTATGATCGCCTAGTTGAAGCTGTTACGATAGAACCGGGAAAATCCGAACTTCAACCGGGACTTGCAGAAAAGTGGGATGTATCAGAAGACGGCCTTGTTTACACATTTCATCTAAGAAAGGGTGTAAAGTTTCACAATGGAGAAGAACTCAAGGCAGATGACGTCCTCTACACTTTTGATCGTATGTTAGATCCTAAGACAAAGGCATTAAATACGGATTTTCTTAATATGATAGATGGCGCTCAGGAAAGAATGGATGGCACCGCTGATTCTACAAGAGGTCTTAAAGTTATAGATGATTATACAATTCAAATTACACTTGCGCAGCCTTTTGCGCCATTTATAGCCTGTCTTTCAACTCCAGCAGGGTCGATATACAATCGCAAAGCCACTGAAGCCGCAGGACAGGATTTTGGAGTAAAAGCCGAAGCTACAGTAGGAACAGGACCCTTTGTGCTGAGTAGTTGGTCTTATAATGACCAAATTGTTTTAGCAGCTAATCCAAATTATTTTAAAGGTAAAGCTGATTTAGACAAAATTATAGCTAAAATAGTTCCGGATGCAGAAACTCAAAGAATGATGTTTGAAAAAGGTGAAATTGATGTATTTGACTGCGACAATGCACGTTCTCAGATTCCCTATTTTAAAAACAGCGAAAAGTGGAAAAACCAGATAGTCAGCGGTCCCAGGGTGGGTATTTATTACTATAACATCAATCAGGCCATAGAACCTTTTGATGATGTCAAAGTGAGAAAAGCCATGCAGCGGGCAATTAACAAGCAGCTTCTTTTAGATACGCTTTATAATGGTACAGGCACAGTTGCTAAAGGCATTCTGCCGCCGGGCCTTATAGGATATAATCCAAATCTACCGGGTATACCATATGATATAGAAGCGGCAAAGTCGCTGTTGACAGAAGCAGGCTATCCGAACGGCTTTCAAATGCAAATTTCGCAAACTGTTGATTCTCCAAATACCTTAAAGCTAAATGAAGCTGTCCAGGCCATGCTCAACGATATAAGCGTAAAAGCAGAGATAGTACAAATGGATGAAGCTGCATGGTTTGGAACCAGACGAGAAGGTAAACTTCCAATGTACACAAGTGACTGGTCTGCAGATTTCAATGATCCGGACAACTTTATGTATACATTCTTTTCTAAGCAAAACTCAAAAGTAAGATCTTTCAATTACAACAATGAGTATGTTCAGGAAGGGCTTGAAAAAGCAAGAGCAATAACTGATCAGAACGAAAGAATCGCATTATACAATGAACTTGAAAAAATAATAGTTTATGATGATGCTGCATGGATTCCATTATTCCATTTAGATCATTTATTCGTTGTGCAGCCCCGAGTTAAGAATTTTAAGGTTTCATGGAATGGCTGGAGCGATATGCCTTATTATGAAGTAAAAGTAGAAGAATAAAATATAGAGGGGCCGATAAGGCTCCTCTAACCAATACTTCTGAGCCCATTTCTGTAAGACATCAAATATCACGGGAGGTAATCAAATGGGCAAGTACATATTTAAAAGAATATTGATTTCAATTCCGATAATTATCGGCATAACCATTATTACATTCTACCTATTGAATGTAGTTCCGGGCGACCCTGTGGTATTAATGATGAAAGAACACATAAGCCCGGATGTGTTGGAACGTGTTAAAAATGAAATGCATTTAAATGATCCTGTCTATATCCGCTATTTTAAATTTATGGGGGATTTGCTGCATGGAAATTTAGGCAGGTCATATAAACTAAATAGAAACGTAACAGATCTACTTTTAGAGGCATTTCCCAATACAGTTGTTCTTTCCATTGCAGCTATAATAATTGCATGGGGAATCGGTATACCTGCCGGGATAATTTCTGCAATAAAACAGTACTCTTTTATAGATAATTTTTTTATGGGTTTTACACTATTAGGAGTGTCAATGCCAATATTTTGGTCAGCACTTATCATGCAATATATTTTTGGCCTTAAATTAAATTTGCTGCCGATTTCAGGTTTTAGCGGACCGCAATATGTAATCTTGCCTGCAATCGTATTAGGATGGAGCTCTGCGGCATCTATAGCACGCCTGACAAGGTCAAGTTTGCTGGAAGTAATAAGAACTGATTATATAAGAACAGCTCGAGCAAAAGGACTAAAAGAAAGACAAGTCGTGTTCTATCATGCACTTAAAAATGCAATGCTGCCGGTTGTGACCGTAATGGCAATCCAAGTCGCAGGTTTGCTTTCAGGTGCCGTGATAACAGAAAGCGTCTTTGGAATCCCGGGCATTGGCAGGGTTTGTGTTAATGCCATACAAAACAGAGATATGCCTCTGTTGCAAGGCTCTGTAATATTTACGGTAGGCCTTGTTATAATAGGGAACCTGGTAGCAGATATTGCATATTCTTACCTTGATCCAAGAATAAGGTATGATTGAGAGGTGCCGGCCGTGATGGAAAATAAAAAAGATGATTTTGTAAAAGAAGAGTATGATGAAGAAATGGAAATTTACGGTACCACTTTTATAAAAGAAGTATGGTATCGTTTTAGAAAAAATAGAATGGCGATGATCGGCGCCGCAACTGTAATAATAATGGTTTTTGTAGCTATTTTTGCAAAATGGATTTCCCCGTACGATCCTTACGCAGTAGATTTGTTAAAACAATTTCAGCCGCCAAGCAGCCGGCATATTTTAGGGACTGATATATATGGCCGGGATATGCTAAGCCGTATTATTTACGGTACTCGTATTTCTCTTATCATAGGTCTTATTCCGACATTGATATCCATGACAATAGGATCAGTTTTAGGAATCGTATCCGGATATTATGGCGGCAAAATAGATACCGTTATAATGAGAATTGCAGATATGGTTATGGCATTTCCATCTCTCCTGCTTGCCATGGTAGTCATGTACACATTAGGCGCAAGCATTTACAATATATTTATAGCACTGAGTATCGTCGGATGGGCAGGTACTGCCAGAGTGGTAAGAGCCCAAACACTATCCATAAAGGAAAAGGAATTTATAGAAGCAGCTAAGGCCATTGGAGTAAAAAATAGCGTTATAATGATAAGACATATATTTCCAAACTGTATGGCGCCTCTTTTGGTATTACTTACAATGGGCATACCTGAAGCTATCATGTCTGAGGCAAGTCTCAGCTTTCTAGGTGTTGGCGCACAGCCTCCAACGCCCAGCTGGGGCCTTATGATTTCTAACGGCAAAGAATATTTATTTTCTGCGCCATGGGTTGCAATATCTCCCGGTTTTGCCATATTAATTGTCGTTTTAGCTTTCAACTTTTTAGGAGACGGCCTTCGAGATGCGCTGGATCCGTATATGAAACAATAATCGGAGGTGGGGAGTTTGGATAATGATGAAATACTGAAAGTGCAAGGCCTTAAGACCTATTTCTATAGCGATGAAGGAGTGGTTCCGGCTGTTGATGATGTGAGCTTTTCAATAAAAAAAGGCAAGACACTGGGTCTTGTGGGCGAATCCGGCTGTGGAAAAAGCGTATCGGCTCTTTCTATATTAAAATTAATCCCGTCACCTCCGGGAAAAATTGTCGGCGGTCAAATCTTTTTTGAAGGCATAGACCTTTCGAAAAAAACCTATGATGAGATGTGCGAAATTCGCGGAAATGAAATTTCCATGATTTTTCAGGAGCCCATGACATCGCTGAATCCGGTTTACACAGTGGGAAGCCAAGTTATGGAGGTATTGAAGATTCATAAGCATGCAGACCAACAGGAGGCCTTAAAAAGGACTGTAGAACTATTTAACCTTGTAGGTATACCTGACCCGGAGGAAAGACTTTCTAGCTATCCTCATCAACTATCAGGCGGCTTAAGGCAGCGAGTTATGATTGCAATGGCACTTGCGTGCAACCCAAAGCTTTTAATTGCCGATGAGCCGACGACAGCCTTGGATGTTACTATTCAAGCTCAGATTTTGGAGCTGATGAAAAATATACAAAAACAAAATAATATGTCGATTTTGATGATAACACACGATTTAGGTGTAATATCAGAAGTCTCAGACGAAGTGTGCGTTATGTATGCAGGAACAGTAGTGGAATATTCTGATGTGTACTCGATTTTTGAAGAACCCCTTCACCCATATACTATCGGTCTTTACAATTCAATACCAAAATTTGAACAGGAAAAAAATCAAAAACTTTTCAATATACCAGGTGTTGTTCCGAACCTGACCAAGCTTCCAAAAGGTTGCCGCTTCTGGCCTCGCTGCGTTGATGCGATGGATATTTGCAAGAAAAAAGACCCTTTGATAGGCGAAGCAAAGCAAGGCCATATGGTTAAATGCTGGAAGTACTGCAAAGAGGTGAGCAGTGATGAATAGTAATGAAGTCTTAGTTGAAACAGTAGATCTAAAAAAGCATTTTATAGTCGGCGGCGAAGGTTTGTTTAGCAAGAAAAAGAAAGCGGTACATGCGGTGGACGGCATAAATTTGAAAGTGGCAAAAGGAGAAACCTTAGGCCTTGTAGGCGAATCCGGCTGCGGGAAAAGCACATTAGGCCGTTTGATTTTACGCCTTTTGGAACCTACTTCCGGCAAAGTGCTTTTTAAAGGTCAAAACATATATGATATGAACGGCGAAGAACTTAGAAAACTGCGTAAAAAGATGCAGATAATTTTTCAAGACCCTTATGCCTCGCTAAATCCCCGCATGCCCATAAGCGAAATAATCGGCGAACCCCTTGAAACTCATGGAGTAGCTTTCGGAAAAGAAAAGGAAAAGATGGTATATGAACTTATGAGAGAAGTAGGTTTAAGATCTTATCATATGAAACGATACCCTCACCAGTTCAGCGGCGGACAGCGCCAACGTATAGGAATCGCCAGAGCGCTTGCCCTAAATCCTGAGCTCATTATATGTGATGAGCCGGTTTCTGCCTTAGATGTCTCTATTCAAGCTCAGGTTCTAAATCTTTTAAAGGATCTTCAGCAGCAGTTTCAACTGACTTATATATTCATATCTCATGATCTTAGAATAGTAAAATATGTGTCAGATAAAGTATATGTAATGTTCTTAGGAAAAATAGTAGAGGCGGGCAATGCTAAAGACATATATGACGAACCTTTTCATCCATATACCAAATTTTTAATCTCAGCTGTTCCAAAAGTCAATCCAAGGCTAAGAGAAAGCAAAAGAGTTATTCTGCAAGGAGATGTGCCAAGTCCCGTAAATCCACCGGCAGGGTGCAGATTTCATACAAGATGTCCGAACGCCATGAAACAATGCAGCGTAGAAGAACCCGAGCTTAAGGATTTTAATGGGCATATGGTTGCATGCCATCTATATTCGAGATAATTTCAGGTAGGTTAAGATAAGATGTTTTTTAGAGGTTGGAGCAATCTGTCATCCTGACGTAGTGAAAGATCATTGTAAGAACAAGCAAGATTCTTCTTTGCGCTCAGAATATATTGCTGTCATTAAAAGACATTACTTAGAAAAACATTACGATGGTAGCAGAGTATCAACTCTTGAAGGAAAGTTTTCTATAGCAAGGAACAATTCTATAGTAAGGAACAAAAAGAAAAAAGGCACAGGGAGACTTTTCTTTTATCCAGGGCTTGTAAATTTTCCAAGAACCTGCTATTATGATGATAACAATGCAAAACAGGTATGAAAAAGATGAGAGAGACCTTTAAAAAGGCGCCGAAGGGGTAAACCGAGCTAGGTGAAACTCTCAGGCAAAAGGATCATCTTTGGACCGCCCTCTGGAGAGCTTCTTGCGCCGACGAGGTAGATCTTTCAGGCAAAAGGACAGAGGTTCTAAGTATAAATGTTTTTTGTTTGTACTTAGAACATTTTTTTGTGCTTAAAATAACTAAAAATTCAAAATTGATTAAAGGAAAGGGAGGGATTGTATGCTTAAAAGAACACCACTGTATGAACAGCATCTAAATCTTGGAGCAAAAATGGTAGATTTTGCAGGTTACGAAATGCCGATTCAATACTCTTCAATTATTGAGGAACATATGGCTGTCAGGACAAAGATGGGCGTCTTTGATATTTCACATATGGGTGAAGTTCTTGTTACAGGCGAGAATGCGGCAGAGTTCCTAAACGGTATTCTTACAAACAACATAAATAAAATTAGTGAAGGTCAGGCGCAGTACACATTGCTGACTTATGAGAACGGCGGAACAGTAGATGATTTGATGGTCTACAAGCTTACGCCGGCAAAATATTTGCTTGTAGTAAATGCGGCAAATAAGGATAAGGACGTAGAATATATTAAAAATTTTGCAACAGCTGATATAAAAATTGAAGATATAAGTAATGAGTGTTGCCTAATTGCTATCCAGGGACCTGAAAGCATCAATTTTATAGAAAATATTTTTGGTGAAGTAAAGCTTAAACCGTTTTATTTCCAAATTGTTGAATTTGAAGGGGAACGACTGATCTTATCCCGGACGGGTTATACCGGCAGCGACGGCTACGAAATATACGGAATGGCTGAACCTGTAAGAAAGCTGTTCATTGAGGCGATTGATTTTGGAGCGCTTCCCTGCGGACTTGGGGCGCGAGACACACTGCGCTTTGAGGCTGGTCTGCCGCTGTATGGCAATGAATTAGGGCCAGATATTACCCCGGTTGAAGCAGGACTTTCTAAATTTATCGATTTTGACAAGCCCTTTGTAGGTAGAGATGCCCTTTTTGCTCAAAAAGGGCAAGAAGACAGGAGACGTCTTATAGGGCTTAGGCTTCTAGAAAAAGGAGTGCCCAGGCATGGCTATGCAGTCTACTATGACGGAAAAGAAGTGGGAAAAGTAACATCCGGCGGTTTTGCGCCATACGTGAAAGAGTATCTGGCTATGGCTCTTGTAAAACTTCCATCAAAAGATATAGCCGATGATTTATTTGAAATAGAAATTCACAAGAAAAAACATAAAGCAGAAAAAACATCTACAAATTTTTTAAAAAATTATAAGAGGTGACGTTAAATGAGTAATATTCCGTTAACTTTAAAGTATACTCAGGATCATGAGTGGATTGCAGTTGAAGGGAACCATGGTAAAATCGGTATAACAGATCATGCTCAAGAGGAGCTGGGGGATATTGTATATGTAGAGCTTCCGGAGGTTGGCGACAAGATAATAAAAGGAGAGCCTTTTGGTTCTGTAGAATCTGTCAAGGCTGCATCTGATCTTATGGCTCCTGTGTCAGGAACAGTGGTTCAGGTAAATGAATCCCTGGATGATTCCCCGGAACTTGTAAACGAAAGCCCCTATGATGACGGATGGATGATAGTTGTGGAGGTGGAGGATGAAAGCGAGCTGGACGACCTTTTGACACCGGCAGAATATAAAAGTTTAGTGGAGGGCGAGTAATGTGAAGTATATAAGCCATGCCCCATATCAAATCGATGAAATGCTCAAAGAGCTGGAAATTTCCGACGTAACGGCTTTATTCAGTGATGTCTCCGATAAAGTGAAATTAGACAGAGATCTTGACTTGCCACTACCTTTAAATGAAATTGAGCTTAAAAGAGAGTTTGCGGTTTTAAGCGGCAAGAACAAAGCAGCGGACTACATAAACTTCATAGGAGCCGGCGCATATGATCATTATGTGCCGGCAGCGGTAAAAGCTTTGCTAAGCCGTTCTGAATTCTATACTGCATATACACCTTATCAGGCGGAGCGCAGTCAGGGGACTTTAGCTGCAATTTTTGAATATCAAACCATGATAGCAAAACTTACCGGAATGGATGTTGCGAATGCTTCAGTCTATGATGGCGCGTCAAGCTTGGCAGAGGCTATATTAATGGCTTGCCGCATAAAAAAGAAAAATAAAGTGGTAATTTCTCAAACCCTGCATCCGGAATACATTGAAACAGCGCAAACCTATGCTTTTGGCAGTGACATCAAGGTTTTAGTCTCGCCATGCAACTGTTTATATGAAACAGACTGGGACAAACTCGAGACCCTTATAGACGGTGAGACGGCAGCACTGGTTGTCAGCGTACCAAACTTTTTCGGAGTCATAGAAGATGTAAGAAGGGTCCAAAAAATTACTCAAGAGAAAGATATTATGCTGATAGTAGCAGCGAATCCAATCGCTCTTGCGTTTTTAAAGCCACCTTCAGAATATGGAGCCGATATTGTTGTGGGAGAAGGGCAGCCGTTGGGGAATTCCTTAAACTTTGGCGGACCATACCTTGGATTTATGAGTGCGAAAGCAAAGTATTTGCGCAGCATGCCCGGCAGGATTGTAGGAGAAACCATTGATAAAGAAGGAAACAGGGCTTTTGTATTAACCCTTCAAGCACGAGAGCAGCATATACGAAGAGAGAAAGCCACATCTAATATCTGTTCAAACGAAGCATTGAATGCCCTGGCAGCAACTATATATCTTGCATATCTGGGAAAAGAAGGACTAAAGTCAGTTGCATATAACTGTATCGCAAATACACAGTATTTTATTAATGAAGCAAAAAAGTATCAGGGTATAAGGATTATAAATTCAAAAGTGTTCAATGAAGTTGCGGTAGAAGTAGATAATCTTGAAGAAAAATACCAGAAAGCCTTAAATGCCAAGATTCTTCCCGGTCTTAAATTAGATAAGTTTTTCCCGGAACAGGCAGGCAAGCTTTTGGTAGCATTTACAGAAAAAAGGACGAAACATGAAATCGATGAGCTCTTGAAAATACTGGGGGTGGATTAAGTGAGCGATGTGCCGTTGATTTTTGAAAAATCAAGAAAAGGAAAAGAAGGATTTGTTTTAACTGCCCCTGACGTTCCTCAAGTAGAAATATCTCAAGTATTTGATGAGGATCTAATAAGATGCGACCTAGACCTGCCGGAAGTATCGGAAGTAGATGTTATAAGGCACTATACTAAGCTTTCCACCATGAATTTTGGAGTAGATAGCGGTTTCTATCCTTTAGGCTCCTGCACTATGAAATATAATCCTAAAATCAATGAAGAGATTGCTTTAATGCCTGAATTTACCCAGCTTCATCCATACGCACCTCAGGAACTTTGTCAAGGAACATTGGAAGTTATGTATCATATGCAAAATTTCCTTGCTGAAATTACCGGCATGGACTATTTTACACTCCAGCCTGCAGCAGGTGCACACGGAGAACTTACCGGGATGTTTATCATAAAGAAGTACTTTGAACATAGCGGACAGAAACGGACTAAAATTATTGTGCCGGATTCGGCTCATGGTACAAATCCAGCTTCTGCAAGTCAAGCAGGTTTTGAAGTTATAAGCTTAAAATCGGGCAGCGACGGACTTGTAGACCCTAAAGCACTTAGAGAAGTGGTCGATGAAAATGTTGCAGCGCTGATGCTTACAAATCCAAATACATTAGGCCTTTTTGAAAAGAACATACATGAAATTGCCGAAATATTACATGAAAAGGGAGCTTTACTGTATTATGACGGTGCAAACCTTAATGCGGTAATGGGGATTGCCCGGCCGGCAGATATGGGCTTTGACGTAGTTCATCTTAACCTGCACAAAACTTTTTCTACACCACACGGCGGCGGTGGGCCGGGTTCCGGGCCGGTTGGAGTAAAAGCGTTTTTAAAGGACTTTCTTCCTAAACCTATCGTAGCCAAAAAGGATGATAAATATGTCTTAGACTATAATATACCTTATAGCATTGGCAAGATTCATGGGTTTTATGGTAATGTAGGCGTTGTTCTTAAAGCCTATGGATATATAAAATGCTTGGGGGCCTCCGGACTAAAGGAAGCAAGCGAAGTTGCCGTGTTAAATGCCAACTATCTGCTTAAAAAGATCAAAGATATGTTTATCGTGCCTGAAGGGAATGTTTGTAAGCATGAGTTTGTTGTAAGCTGTAAAAACTGGAAAGAGAATTTTGGAGTAAGAGCATTAGATGTAGCTAAACGCTTACTGGATTATGGGTTTCATCCTCCTACTATTTATTTTCCTTTAATAGTTGAAGAGGCGCTTATGATCGAACCTACAGAAACCGAAAGCAAAGACACATTAGATTCGTTTTGCGATGTGCTGCAAAATATTTATAGGGAAGCGCAAGAAAATCCGGACATTTTAAAATCGGCGCCTTTTAGTATGCCTGTAAAACGTGTTGACGAGGTAAAAGCTGCTAGAGATGCTAAGGTTATCTATAAAGAATAAAAATTTTCGGCTATCTTTTAAACTCCAGTATAAGTTTTCCCTCTTCGGTATTTACGGAATATATCTTTAAATTATATGGAAGAGGGGGAGGCGTAAAGCTTAAATCATAATCTGCCGCAAGTTCATCTATGACTTTTGCAGATAGTGTAACGCCGCGAAACTCTAATTCTTTAGGGATAAACTTTATTTTTTGATTTTCGGTAATTTGAATATCACATGTAATTGAGTAAAGGGGAGCAGAGCCGTCAGTATTCTTTTCGCTGACTGTAACGCCCCCTTTATGAAATTTGAAAAAGATATTTTTGAGATTTTTATCTTGAGATAGTAACGTGTTCGTAACTGAGACATCCGAAAAATCGGCTCTTACAGCTGACGAAGTATAATCGATTTTAAGACTGTCAGGGTCTAGGTTGTACCAAGGTAGCGCTGACAGGTTTTTTAGCAGATAATCCAAAGAAGGCAAGGACTCCTGCCAATTTTTGCTTAAATCTTCTAAAAATGTTGTATCCTTTAGAACGGCACGCGCCTCTGCAAGCTGCTTTTGTTTTTCTTTTAGCGTCCGAGTAATGTCATTTAGCGTAAGTTTTAACTGTTTTTCAAGATTTTTAATATCTTGCTGCTTTCTTTCAATATCATTTTCCTCTTTTTCTCGTAAAGATATAAGATTTTTTGTCTCATCTATTATACCTTTATAATATTCCATAAAGAACATTACATTATCATATCTTCTAAAAAACTCTCCCAAGTCTTCAGCTCCCAGCAAAACTGCAAGCATGTTTCCTGTGCCGCCCTTAAAGGAAAAAACAACCCACTTAGCCAATTTTTTCTGTTGCGTAGAAAAGTTGCTATTGAGCAATGCAAGCTCGTTCTTTTTTTCTTTAAGTTCCCTTTCGAGCTCGCTGTTTTTATTTGAAAGTTTTTCGACCTCATTTTTAAGCGCCAGAACTTTTGCGTCAAGAGACAGAATATCTTCAATTAGTTGTTGTTCGCTTACAGTGTTTTGAGCGCCTAAAGGAGTTTCGATATATAAAACATTTAGAATGAAAATAGTTATTACCAAAAAAATAAGCCCTTTAGAAGTTTGCATAATATTCCTCCCGCATAGGCGACTTGTTCTTCTATATATATATTTCATTCTACAAAAAATTACTATATCCTTTAATTTCAGGTTTTATAAAATTATTTTGAAAATTAACTGATAAAATTTGATGTATAATAGTTTTAAAGGAGTGCTGCGATACAGTGATTTATAAAAATATTAAAGAAGCAAGATTTATAAACCGTCCTAATAGATTTATTGCAAATATAGAAATCGAAGGGAAAAGCCAGCTGTGCCATGTAAAAAACACAGGCAGGTGCAAGGAGCTGCTTACACCAGGTGCAAAAGTTTTTGTCCAGGAGTCGGATAACTTTAAGCGTAAGACAAAATATGATCTTATATCGGTATATAAAGGCGATATGCTGGTAAATATTGACAGCAGCGCGCCAAATAAAGTCTTTTACGAATGGCTCACTGATTCTGACATAAAAGAAGATATTTTGTTTGTAAAGCCAGAAGCTCAATATAAAAACTCTCGTTTTGATTTTTATATAGAAACAGCAAAAAGCAGAGGGTTTGTTGAAGTTAAGGGAGTTACATTAGAAAAAGACGGTGTAGCCTTATTTCCTGATGCCCCAACAGAACGCGGCGTAAAACACTTAAATGAGCTTATTGATGCCAGGCAAAATGGTTATGCAGCTTGGATAATTTTCATAATTCAAATGCAAAAAGTAAGCTATTTTATGCCAAATGAAGCTATGCACAAAACTTTTAGCGATGCCTTAAAAGCAGCCCAAAAACAGAACGTCGATATGGCAGCTCTTGATTGTAAGGTAACGAGGAATTCCATTATGATAGAAAATCATATAAAAATAAAACTATAATTGCTATTTAAAAAAGGATTTTACAAGTTAATGTAGAATATATTAGATATGAATGTTTTATGAAACATAATTTCATAAAGTGGTACACCCGAATTGATATTAAATAATTAGAGGTGAAGATATGCCGCAGGATAATACAGTACAATCAGTAGAGAGAGCATTTAAAATACTTGAAGAACTGGCAACCGAAAAAGAAGGTTTGGGTGTTACTGAGCTTGCATCTCGAATAGGACTGCATAAAAGCACAGTTCATCGCATGCTGACAACTCTTTTAAGCCTTGGATATGTGGAACAAAATACATCCTCTGAAAAATACCGGCTAGGGATGAAAATTTTGTTTTTGGCAGAAGCTATTCTTGACAGGATGGATATACGAAGAGAAGCTCATGACCTTCTTGAAGAGCTTTCATCAAAAGCGAATGAAGCAGTACATTTGGTAGTGCCTGACGGTTTTCGTGCTGTATATATTGATAAATTAGACAGCAATAAAACGATTCGCATGTTTTCCCAAATAGGCAGGACGGTTCCTTTGCATGCATCTGCAGTAGGGAAGGCAATTCTGGCTTTTGCAGATAAAGAGTTTGTAGAGGAAGCGATAAAGCAAGGACTTACAAAGTTTACAAAAAATACTATAACAAATCCAAAAGAACTATTAAAGCATCTGGAAATAGTTAGAAAACAAGGTTTTGCAATTGATGATGAAGAAAATGAAGAAGGAATAAGATGTATTGCAGCTCCTGTTTTTGATTACACAGGTAAAGTGATTGGAGCAATAAGCATATCAGGGCCTACTGTCAGCATGACACATGAAAAAGTTGAGAGATTAAGCAAAGATGTAATTGACTGTGCAAATAAGATATCCCAAAGAATGGGATGGCAGCCAAATAGATAATTAACATTAAGTAAATGATATTTAAAATTTTGGAGGTGTTTCTTATGGATTTTGAATTTTTCATGCCGGCACATCTTATATTTGGATTAGGGAAAATTAAAGATACCGGCGTATATGCAAAATCTTTTGGAAAAAATGCTTTAATAGTTACGGGTAAATCCAGCGCAAAGAAAACCGGACATTTAGACACCGTTGCAAAAAGCCTTGAAAAGGAAGGTGTAAATTGGACACTGTTCGATGAAGTGGAGCCGAATCCTCTTACTACCACTATTGATAAAGGTATAACTTTGGCAAGAAATAGCAAAGTAGATGTTATCATCGGGCTGGGCGGTGGAAGCGCTATGGATTCAGCTAAGGCCATTGCTTTTGGTGTAAAAAGAGAAGGCTCGATTGCTAACTATTTCGGACCACAGCCGGCAGGAGATGTACTACCTATTATTCTAATACCTACTACTGCCGGAACCGGCAGCGAAGCTAATAATTATTCAGTTATGACGAATCCCGAAACCAGTGCCAAAAAATCCTTTTCTTCTCCTGACACTTTTGCAAAAGTTTCTATTATTGATCCAGAGCTTATGCTCACAGTTCCAAAAAAAGTTACAGCATCTACCGGAATCGACGTATTCTTTCATGCTCTAGAATCATATCTGAGCAAAAGATCTCAGCCTATAAGTAAACCACTGGCCTTTGAAGCCATGAAGCTTGTTTTGGATAATTTAAAAGGTGCGTATGAGCATGGAGATAAAATTGAGTATCGAGAACCTATGGCTTGGGCTAGCACAATTGCAGGTATGGCTATAAACCTTTCCGGAACTTGCGGTATACATGGATTAGGTCATCCAATAAGCGCTTATTATAATATTGCCCATGGTGAGACACTAGCCGCAGTCTCCCTTGCCTTTCTTCGTTTTTCTTTGCCGGATGCCTCTCCTAAGCTGGCAAAGGTTGCAGAACTTTTTGGCATAGATACCAAAGATATTTCAGAAAACGAAGCTGCGCAAAAAGCCATCAAGGCTTTGGAAGAGTTTATAGAAGATCTTGGCATCCCGACTAAGATATCCGCTCTAGGGGTAAAAGAAGAAGATATAGATAAACTGGCACAAAATGCTTATGAAAATGCAAGCAGTAATTTAAAATCCAGCCCGAAATTTCCGAGTTTAGAGGATGTAAAAAAGATATATAGAGATTCCCTTTAAAAAAATTGCATAAATTTTGGAGGTGTCTGCAATAATGAATAAGTATGTAAGGTTTGATGATGGCAAAGGTCCAAAGTACGGATTACTTGAAGGTGAAAAGATAGCTGAATTGGAAGGCTCGATCTTTGGAAAATGGTCAAAAACATCAAAAGTCTATGATTTAAACAAAGTCAAACTTTTAGCTCCTTGCGAGCCCACCAAGGTTGTAGGTGTGGGGACAAATTATAAAGAGGTAATAAATGAAAAAGGCGATCCTATGCCTGAGGAGCCGATAATCTTTTTAAAACCTAGCACATCTGTTATAGGACCTGATGAAGCTATAGTCTGTCCTCCAGGCGTAAAAGAGCTAAATTATGAAGCAGAACTTGTTGTAGTCATAAAGGATAAGATCAAGAATGTAAGCGTAGAAGATGCCAAAAATCATGTTTTAGGCTATACATGCGGTAATGATATTACTGCAAAAGATTTTATGATAAAGGGTAAGCCTTGGACAAAAGCCAAGTGCTATGATACATTTATGCCAATAGGACCCTGCATTGTCGAGGGAATTGACGGGGATAATCTGGGCATTAAAATGTACCATAATGGTAAAGTGACCCAAGACAGCAATACATCAGACATGATATTTAATGTCTCGCAAATTATTGCATTTGTATCTGCGATAATGACATTAAATCCCGGAGACATTATAAGCACCGGAACACCTCCCGGAAAAGGGAATCTTGCAGCGGGGGATATTATTGAAGCTGAATTGGAAAACATAGGCAGACTAAAAAATACAGTTAAATAAACAAAAAGAGACAACCGAAGTGCCTGTACCCGGTTGTCTCTTTTTTTCTAAAAATTATTGCAGCATAGCTAGCAATCCTTCGAAATCATTGTTTCTTATTATTTCCTCAGGGATTTCTAAATTAGATTTAATCGCTTTGGAAATTTTCATAGCAGGCTTGGTGTCACCAAAAAGTACTGCGCCAACAGGTTTGCTATCTCTTATAAAAATAATACTATATTTATTATTTTCTTTGTCGAGTTTCTTTATGGAATCAAAAGGCTTTCCGTCTTTACACAAATCCCCAACTGAATATAATTCCACACCGAATACTTTTAAGTAGTTAGAGGGCACCACTTCATTATAATGTACTTGTTTGCCTGCCATATTTAAGCCTGCAGTTTTTCCCTGCTCCCGAGCCACAGGCCAAATACCGTATACCTGTCCTTTATATTCTGCAATATCGCCTGCAGCGTATACATTTTCTACTGAAGTCTGCATATATTCATTGACTTGAACACCTCTACCAACTTTTATAGGAGTATTCTTTACAAGGCCAATATTAGAACGAACGCCAGTAGAAAATACCACAAATTCTGCGGGCATTATTTTACCTTCAAGCTGAATTGATGTAACCTTACCGTTTTCGCCTATAATTTCTGTGAGTTTACCGTTGGTCACGAAATTTATCCCCGCTTTTTCACCAAGAGCCATAAGAAGATGGGAAGCTGTTTCGTCAACTTGTTTTGAGAGAATATACGGCGAGCCTTCGATTACCGAAACCTTTTTGCCCTTGTTGGCCAAAGACCATGCTACCTCTAATCCTAAGACTCCACCACCTACAACGATACCATTTTCTTTGTCACTTATATACTCATTTACTTTTTTTACATCATCCAAGGAGCGTATAGAAAAAACTCCTGTAAGGTCGTTGCCGGCAACAGGCGGAATAAACGGGCTACTTCCGTTTGCAAGAAGCAATTTTGAATATTTTATTGTTTTACCGTTATCTGATAACACTGTGCAATTTTCTGTATCAAGAGACTCTGCTCTGCAGTTAAGCCACACATCAATATTAAGCTCTGCGTACCATTCGGGTTTATGAATGTAAAGCTTATCAAGGTCCAAAGGTTCTCCCAGAAGACTCGACAGCCACATTCGATAATACGCATAATAGGGTTCTCCGCTTAATATAATAACAGGAGTGCCTCTGTCGTTTTCGCGAAAGGCTTCAGCAGCAGATACAGCAGCTATTCCGTTTCCGATTATCACAACAGGATCTGTCATTTTACACATCTCCCTATAATTTGATAAACAATAAGGCCCATAAATCGGGCCTTAGAACAATTAAGCTTCTTCAAACATATCTTTTCCCGCGCCGCATTCGGGACACACCCAATCCTCGGGAATGTCTTCAAAAGCTGTGCCCGGCGCGATCCCATTTTCCGGATCTCCTACCTCAGGGTCGTATACATATCCGCAAACGCTACAAACCCATTTCTGCATAAAAATCCCCCTCGCCTATTAGTATGATATTAACCCCATTTGTTTTTGGTCATATGAGTTTTTAATTCTGCCTTAATTCGCTGCTGGATATCTGTGGCACAGGCTTTTGTTGTCTCAAATATCTGGACACATGCCGGATCAAGTGCGTCTTTAATGCCATTTTCACTGATTTCTTTTGCCTTTTCAAGAAGAGCAAAGAGTTCCATATGCAAGCCGTTGGTATAGCGAGATCTGTCTACCTTAGATGCAGTTTCGTCGTCTAGCTGTTGGAACTTTTCTTTAGGAGCTCCGCATTTAGGACAATTTGCAGGTGCTTCATCACCGTCAAATATGTAGCCGCAAACACCGCATTGCCATTTTGCCATTTTAAAGACCTCCTCAATTTAATAATTTTTTAAAATTTTTTTAAGCTACTAATAACTTCTGGTTTAATTATACTTTACTTTTATAAAACTTTCAAATAATCTACATCACTATTATAATAATAATTACTATTATGTGTCAATAGAGAATCAAGATAACTACGCTAAAGTAAGTTCATTTTTTTCTCTATGACGCTCTAAAGCAAGGCAAATTAACTCATCTATTAGCTTCTTATATGACAAGCCAGATGTTTCCCACATTTTAGGATACATACTTATTTTTGTAAAGCCGGGGATTGTGTTAAGCTCATTTATGTAAATTTTTTCGGTTTTTTTATCCATCAGAAAATCTACCCGAGCCATTCCGCTGCAGTCAAGAGCCTTGAAAGCCTTTATGGCAAGTTCCTGAACCTGAGTGGTAAGGTCAGAGGAAAGAGGGGCGGGAAGAAGAAGCTTTGATTTATCGCCGTCAAGATATTTTGCATTATAGTCATAAAACTCACGACTGGGTAGAATTTCTCCGGGCAGCGAAGCCTTAGGGTCGCTGTTTCCCAAAACAGCACACTCGATTTCACGAGCATCAACTGATTTTTCTACTAGTATTTTTGTGTCATACTTTGCAGCGGCAAAAAGTGCATCGCTAAGCTCATCCCTTTTGCTAACTTTACTTATTCCAACACTAGAGCCGAGGTTTGCAGGCTTTACAAAACACGGATAGCCAATGGAGTTTTCTATTTCTGAGATAATATCTGAGATTTTTCCTTTTAATTCATTTTTATAAAATACCTTATAATCAACTATAGGCAAGTTACTCTGAGCGAGAATTTTTTTAGAAAAAACCTTGTCCATACAAATAGCAGAAGAGGCCACACCGCAACTTACATAAGGCACATTCATCAGTTCAAAAATGCTCTGGACTGTCCCATCTTCCCCTCTGGGGCCATGGAGAACCGGAAACGCCACGTCGAAATAGTGCCGCTTTTCAATTCCGTTATTTATTTCAATTGCACAATTATATTTTGGATCAGGGGCAAGAAGTACAGGAATGGCTTCGCTTTGCCAAGTATCATTTTCAATTTTTTCGATACTGCCCAAAAAAAGCTTCCAATTTCCATGCTTATTAATTCCTATTGGCATAATTTCATATTTTGATTTATCCATAACCTTTATAACTGATGCACAAGACATCAACGATACTTCATATTCACTGGATTGGCCTCCGAATATAATTCCAACCTTTAGTTTTTGCAAAGCAAAATACTCCTTTCACTGTCAATATTCAATTTATTATAATACAAAAACCATTCTTGAACAAACAAAATATGCGATAGTGTAAAATATTTCTAGGTTTTTTGCAGGAAAAATTCATTCGGACGTAGAAAAAAGACCTCACCATCCTTTCCACAGGATGAGTATAAACTCATAGAAAGGTGAGGTCTTTATGGAA
>Ga0134104_1001283_pt1 | contig 22875 bp, 14 predicted proteins | sample 15_3_2metaG_FD_94455 | JGI IMG/M metagenome (GOLD analysis project Ga0134104, IMG submission 94455) | Switchgrass degrading microbial communities from high solid loading bioreactors in New Hampshire, USA - 15_59_3.3_214_A2 metaG | ecosystem: Engineered > Bioreactor > Semi-continuous > Anaerobic...
ATTATTTACTGCAAAGGCAGCTTTCCATCAAGGAGATTGCCAATCTACTGGGTTATCCTGATCAATACACTTTTTCCAAAGTATTTAAACGGTTTTACAATGTACCTCCGTCTAAATTTATATAGAAAAAATTAGTTAAATTATTTTCTTCCATTTCATATTATCAAGCGCGACCGTTTTATGTTTTATGTAACAGTACATTTTGTTGATTTACTTTTTATAATTTATATTAAAATGAAATAAGGTAAAAAAGAATGAAAATGTATTAAAAAAACAGAAAAAGACTTGAAAATATTACATATTAAATGGAGGTTAAATACATCTCATGGTGCAGATTACTTTAGAAGATGGCACCGTGATAAGCGCAACAGCGGAGGGCTTTTAGTACATAAATCCACACATCATTTTGACCTTGTAAACTTTTGGTTGCACACAAGGCCAAAAAGCGTATTTGCTCAGGGAGATTTGATGTTTTACGGCAGGGAAAATGCGTAAAACAGGGGAATTACATAGTTTTATTACAGATTTGTGCCGTATCACCTGTCAATTTCGAAGAGAAAAAATTTCCTGTACCGGTAATTATTTGATTGCAGGGACATTCAACCGGTATGCATATTTATTTGGGAATTCCAAAATATCCACAGGATGAAACTTTAATAAAAAACGGTGACAAAGATTTTGCAATACAAGCGGTCAAAGAAGGTTATGCGGATGTGGTTATGGAGCAGCGCTATATGGGGAATTCCCTTATCCTGCACATAGTAAAATATTTTGATATGGGGGATTATTGTAGCTGTTGTTTGTTATTTATAAATAATTGGAATTCGTGAGCTTTATGCTAATGGAAAATATACTAAAAACTCTTTCGGTATTTTAGAGGAGAAATACCCACAATGGATTTAAACGTTTTACAAAAATGATTGGCAGATGAAAAGCCGACTTCTTCGGCAATGGTTGTAATATTTTTGGTTGTGTTAAGCAATAGGTAAGTGGCTTGTTTAATACGAACTTTGTTAAGATATTCAATATAGGTAAAGCCGGTTACTTTTTTAAAGGAACGGCTGAGATACGACGGACACATATAAAATTTTTTGGAAAGTAAGTCAAGGGAAATATTACTTGCGTATTCCTGGTTGATGTACCTTACAACTTCAAGGATTTTGTCACTTTTAACATCTGACAATGTACGGAAGGCTTCATTTTCGGTTGAGTACCTGTCCAGCGTTACCAGCAATTCGCCCATAAGTGATTTTAACATGATGATATCCCTTTTTTGTTGATATTCATTTAGCATGGTATGTAAAATGTTTTCTATTTTTTCTTGCTTTTGTTTGGGGATGGAAATAAACTTTTTTTGAAAAAAATCCAACAGGTTTGGGTTATATGCCAAAAACTCTTTAATGAATTCCTTGGTAAAATATATAAGAATGCGGGTGTGGTCAGGACATTTTAAGGTTTGAGTTTTGTGTAGTGTTTTGGATGGTATGCAGACCATGTCACCCTTTTTTAGGATATAGACATTATCTTCAATAAAGTATTGTATATTACCTGCCAGCAGGTAATATAGTTCATAGGCGTCGTGAAAATGGGTCTTCGGCATTAATTTTGTATTTTTTCTGGCACAGAGCTCAATTTCGAAGTCATTCAACATTTTTATCACCTCAAAGTCTAAGTATAATATATCACAAAAAATGAATATGGTAAATGTATCTTTTTTTATAATTGGTTCGTTTTTATTCTTTTTTTGACTGGATGACACGGGGACGTTTTTGTTGTCATCTAAATGACAAATTAACAATTTGACATTATAGCTGATTCTATATATAATTGGTAAAAAGGGCAAACGTTTCACACCAAGCAAATGGATGTGTTAATATGAAGTATAACAGTGTTAAGCTATGTGCCGAAAAAGAATATGAAAAATCAAGATGGTGCCTTGAAACTTTGCGTGGATTAAATGAAGCGGCTTCCAAGCATAGGGTTTCGTTACATATAAAACATAGTGTAAATGATATTATTGAGCAGGACACCGGAATAATTATGATATTGGGGACTACCCAGTCGTGGATAGAAAGTGTCTTATCGAAGCTTAATCCTTATGAATGTAAAATCATAATTATCAGCAATTCTCCTTTTGATTTGAGAGGAAATGTCAGCCGTGTGATTTTCAACAGAGAAGAATCCATGATAAATGCCATGAAATATATTAAAATGACAGGCAGAACGGCGTGTGCCCTTTTTGGCTTTAATCCCAATTCTTCATCAGATGTAAAACGTTATAAAATATTTTTGGATAATTGCAATCAATTTGGTATTTCAACGACCGAAAAAGATTTATACTTAAACAATGGTTCGGTTAAGAATTGTTTTCATGAATTGTTTGGAAATCTCGGGAATTATAATTTTATCATATGTGCCAACGACCCTGTTGCAATATATCTGATGAGGAATGCTGTTGCCGGTGGGTACCGAATTCCTGATGATTTTTACGTTTTGGGTTTTGGCAATTCGATTGTGTCAGAACTTATTACACCTTCTCTTTCAACCATATTTCTTGACTATTACGAAATTGGCAGGCAGGCAATTGATGCTTATTTATATCTTTTGAAACATCCTGAAATTTCTTCGATGGATGTTTTTATCCCATGCAAAATTATACCGCGCCGTTCTACGGAGTACAAAGAGTTTTCTTTTTCAAGTGAAACAATATACAGTCCGGTGTTCAATAGTTATGATTTGTTTTTTGACGATCCGGATATTAATGAATTCTTTCGCTTGGAACAATTTTTTGAGCACTGTGATGAAATTGATATGGAAATCATCAAAGGGCTTCACGAAGAAGTGCGGTATGAAAGTCTTGCGCAAAAACTTCATATTTCCGAGTATACTTTAAAATACAGGCTAAAAAAAATATATACGCAAACCAATACCGCCAATAGAAAATCATTTAATAAGCTGATGAAAAAATATAGAATAAAATTCTAGATAAAATATCATTTTGTTCATTAGAAGATTACAAAAGAGGTGGAAGAAAGTGAACAAATTAAAAATACTAAACGAATATAAGGATAAAATGATCATATATGCAATAATTGTCATTGTATTTTTTATACTTCTTCTTCCGGTTTATTTCAGCACATTAAAACTTGTGAAAACGAATATTACAGACGATATAACCATGTCTGTAGCAAGTGGTTTTAAGCAGTTTGATGCAGAAATTGACGGTATCAAAAACCTTTGTGTAAAGTTGAATACCAATTACGATTTTCTTTACATAAAGAAACTGGAAGAAATATCCTACCAAAAAGATTTTGTCTATATAAGAAACTTTTCCGATTTTTATAAAAATGTTATAGGTTTGAATAATATTATAATAGATTCAGTAGTTTTTTTAAAAAAAAATCATCTGGCATTTTCCAAGGAATATATTTTTGATAATCCCGAAAGGGATATTAGTGAATTGATGTCAATAAACGATATGAGTTTTGAAGAATTAAAAAAGTTTGCCTTTGATCATAGCGATGATCAACTGATGTATCTAGAAAATTTTAAAAACAAGTATTCTTCCTTACCTTCGATTTTATATATCACATCGATGACTCAAAAGCTTTTCAAAAATGAAGACGCAGTAATGCTGAATATTATTGATATGAATAGATTGTTAGAAGTAATGGGCCTTTTGGAAATAAAGAACGAAATAGGCTTAAAATTTCAGGATAAAACCGGAAATACTGTTTATGCCGATGAACGATGGCGGCCAAAAACCGAGAATATAACCTTTCAAAGCCTTAAAACCGGTCTGAAAGTAAATGTGTATATTCCCAATAAATATATTAGTGATAAGATGATATCCGTTAGAATGTTAATTTTGATTTATGCTGTTTTTGCCGTTCTGCTAAGTGTCGTGCTTTTATTGTTTGTCATTTATGTGAATTCAAAACCGTTAAAAAAACTCATCAAGCTTACTGAAAGCATAACCGGAATAAAATATGTAGAAGGAAATGAATATGAATATATCAAACTGTCCGTTAGTACACTGAACAGTAAAATCGTACGCCTTCGTGATAAACTCGTAAAAAACGATTATAATAAGGTACTAATGTCAAAACTTTCTGAAAAAGAATATGCAGAGATATTAAAAGAATATCCTGAATTCCCCATGCCTTGTATTATTGTTATTTTTTCGGGAGAAGGTATTATTACCGAAGCCATAGAGCTTTTACTAAAAAATTGCGGAATCAATTCCGGTGTCATTACCACAACGCCGGACGGCAATACGGTATTAATTTTGCCTTATACGGATGAACCAAATTATGAACAAAATATTATCGATAAGATGGATAAAGTGGTTAAGCAGTCCAACAACTTTGGGTTTGAACTGAATATATCCATCAGTATTCCATGCGAAAAAATAGAAAACTTATATCATGTTTATTCCAATGCTGTAGAAATGTTAAGGTTTATTGAACATGATCATATCATAAGCAGTAAAACGTTCAACGTGGAGTATAAGCCTTTTGTAGTTAATTTTGAAGATAGTAAAAGAATATATGAATATATCATAGCAGGAAATGCTTTTGAAGCGAAAAAATCGTATACAGGCAGTGGTACGAGTTGCTGGAGAGTCCGTATTTTGACAGTCGGATTGAACAATTGTTTTATATGCAAAACGGTATTATATCCAATGCTGCCATTAAAGTGAACTATGCAGGGGATTTGCCGGAATATAATAAAAAATATAAAATTAATGAACTGGCTTTTTTAATAACCAATACCATAGATGATATATGTGATTTTGTATGTGATTTAAGGAACAGCAATCAGGACGTATATAACGAAATCATAGAGTTTACCGATAAAAATTTTAATATAACCAATTTTTGTTTAACGGATTTAACGGAAAAATTCAATCTTTCAAGAAAAACCGTCACTAATGTTTTTAAGCAAATGACAGGAATGACGTTTCAGGAGTACATTGAAAATAAGAGAATTGAGATGGCAAAATATTATCTTGCGGAAACTGACAATACTATTTCGGAAATTGCGAATCAATGCGGATATGGCACCGAAAATGCATTTTATAAGTCATTTAAAAAGAGTGTAGGGATCACACCGGGCACTTACAGGAAGTCACATGCAAAGAAAAATTAAAGAAAGACAATGTCGTCAATTTAGGTTATCAATATCTACCGATTTTAATGGCGATTCTTGAATCGCCACTACAGTATTAATAGAAATGTTACGTTAAAATGGATACTTGCTCATATATGAATAAATCGTTATTGCTGTAGGGGCGACCTGTGGTCGCCCGCAGAGTTACGGTGAAGGCAAATAGACTAATTTAAGAATATATGAACATGTATCCATTATATAACATCTACGACATTGGACCACAGCTATGTAAAAAAAGATACTTATTCATATATCTGTGAATAGGTATCTTTTTTGTATTTTGTGCAACAGCCTTCTGTAAGCCTTTTTCAGGCTGTATCCCAATTTTACATACCATTACCCATTTTTAATGTTGAAATATTTTTTCACCATGTTGTATATTAAAACCGTAATCAAAAAACATACCTGAAAGGATGTGTATTGGATGAACAGGCTAAGACAAACAAAATTTATCATTTCTACTATCCTAGTTTTATCAATCTTTTTATCAATATCATTATTCGGATGTTCAAAGGACCAACAGACATCGAACAATACAAACGAATATGTAATGGATCCCAATTTAAATCCGCCGGGCCAGTTCCCCGTATGTAAGGAAAAGGTTACATTTACTATCGGGATTCCCAGAATGCCACAGGTTATCGATTATAAGGATAACTCCTATACAAAAGCTTTAGAGGAAAAAATGAACTGCGACATTCAGTTTGAATTTTTTCCAGAGTCGGAGGCCACTCAGAAGGTGGAGCTGATGGTTGCAGCAGGTGGAGATGATTTGCCTGATATTCTTGTGGGAATGTACTTAACGGACAAGGCTGTGGCTACGTATGGGAAAAACGGCATGATTGTGCCGCTTAATGATTATTATGAAAAATCTTCCTATTATCTTAAACAGGTGGTTGAAAAGGAAGGTCAAAACTTTTTAAATATGATCACTATGGATGACGGGAATATATATGTGGTACCCACCTATAACAAAATTCTGCAGAATGAGCTTGCAGTAAGATTATGGATTTATCAGCCGTGGCTTGATAAACTCGGACTCCAAAAACCTACCAATACAACGGAGTTTAAAAATGTTTTGACGGCATTTAAGGAAAACGATTTAAACGGCAACGGAAAACAGGATGAAATACCGTTTATCGGCTCATCAACAGGATGGACGGCAAGTTATTTTTTAGATTTTTTCATGAGTGCTTTTGTATATGCAGACCGAAAAAGTAACTACCTGTATCTTGACAATGGACAGATTAAGGCAGCATATTTACAGCCGGAATGGAAAGACGGAATCAATTATTTGCATGATCTTTGTAAGAACGGGCTTCTTTCTCCGTCGTCTTTTACAATAACATTGGATCAGTTCAATCAGATAGTAGCCAATGCAAACGGTGTTATCGCAGGGTCTTTTGTACATACGGAACCTTCCAGTCTTACCGTTGATGATCCAAGGAGAACGGAATATAAATGTTTACCTCCGTTGGAAGGACCTAAGGGTGTAAAATATGCCGTTTATACTCCGTCTATGCCTAACAACAATTTTGTGATAACCAAAACCTGTAAAAATCCGGAAGCCGCATTCCGAATGGGTGACATTATGTGCAGCGAAGAAATGACCATTCATACAAGATTCGGACAAAAAGGTGTAGACTGGGTACCACCGGAAGAAGGTGACAAAGGTGCCTTTGAAAGCCTGGGATATCCGCCGCTTATTAAGCCGATTATGGTTTGGGGGCAGCCGCAGAAAGCCAATTGGCAAAATCAAACACCGGGTTACAGGGATTATCATATTGGCTGCGGTCTGGTAGGCTCGGATCCGTTAACGATAGAAGGTGCCAATGTACTTCCTGATTATATAGCTGCAAAGCCAAAAGAAGTAATAGGAAAAATCATATATACAGAGGAAGAATTGGATACAATCAGTGAGATTCAAACGGCCATTACATCCTATTTAAATGACATGACGGCGCAGTATATTGTTGGGACCAGAGATATAAACGCCGATTGGGAAAATTTCCAAAACACACTTAAGAATATGGGTGTAGACCAATTGTTGAAGATTACCCAGCAGGCATATAATCGTACCAACAGGAAATAAATTATAATTTGGGGGCATTTAAAGTGGCATTTCAAGCGAAAGAATTATATCAATACAAGGAGTCGGTAAGATACGCATCCGTTTCCAATAGAGTTGCAAAAGTATTAAAAAAGAATTGGCAGTTGTATCTTTATATGTTGTTGCCAATGCTGTATTTGATTATATTTGCATATGGGCCTATGTTTGGCATTGTAATAGCATTTAAGGACTTTTCGCCGCAGCACGGTATTTGGGGGAGTAAATGGGTTGGATTGAAAAATTTTAATGAGTTTTTGAATTCTTATCAGTTTATACAGGTGTTAAAAAATACTTTATTAATATCCGTTTATTCATTGTTTGTAAGCTTTCCGATACCCATTATACTCGCACTGATTATTAATGTTATCAGAAATGAAACATTTAAAAAGGCTACACAAATGATTGTATACATACCTCACTTTATTTCTACAGTTGTTTTGGTGGGGATGATACACCAGATTTTCAATCCCATTATCGGACTTTACGGAAACTTATATACAAGGATTACCGGTAAAGCTGCTTTTGATATTATGACAAAGCCTGAAACGTTTTTGCATATGTATGTTTGGTCAGGTGTATGGCAGAATATGGGTTGGAATTCAATCATATATATAGCTGCATTATCCTCAGTTTCAAATGAACTTCATGAAGCGGCACAAATAGACGGAGCTTCAAGGTTTAAAAGGATATTACATATTGATCTGCCAAGTATATTGCCAACTGCGGTTACCTTGTTGATATTAAATTGCGGGCATATTATGAGTGTAGGATTTGAAAAAGTATTTCTCATGCAAAATCCGTTAAATTTAAAGTATAGTGAAGTCATATCCACTTATGTGTACAAAATCGGTATCGCATCAGGCGGGGGTGATTTTTCCTATTCAACTGCCATAGGACTTTTTAACTCGGTGATTAATTTTATCCTTATTTTAACTGTCAATGCAATATCAAAGAAGATTAGCGAAACGAGCTTGTGGTGAGGTGTATCATGTGAAAGAAGACAGATTGTTTTATTGTATCGTAGATGTAATTGTTTGTTTAATACTTATCATTATACTATATCCGCTTATATTTATTGTTTCATCATCCTTTTCCTCTACGGAGGCGGTTATATCAGGAAGAGTATTGTTATTTCCCGTTGACTTTAGTCTTGAGGGGTACAAGGCGGTATTTAAAACAAATGATGTGCTGATAGGATACAGAAATTCCCTTTTTTATACGGTAGTGGGGACTTTCATCAATGTATCCATGACCATGATGGCTGCATACCCTTTATCCAGAAAAGATATGGAAGGGCGTAATTTATTGATGATGATTTTTGCCTTTACCATGATATTTAACGGCGGTATGATCCCTACCTATATGCTTATAAGAAGCCTTAAAATGTTAAATACGCCATGGGCGCTTTTAATACCGGGGGCAATATCCGTGTATAACCTTATTATTACACGCACGTATATACAGACAAGTATACCTGGTGAACTATTGGAAGCCTCTAAGATAGACGGTTGTTCCGATTCCAAATATTTATTGAAAATCGTATTGCCTCTGTCAAAACCCGTGATTGCGGTGATAACGCTTTACTATGCCATTGGACATTGGAATGCATACTTTAACGCATTTTTGTATATCACCAATGAAAAGCTGTTTCCGTTACAGTTGGTTTTGAGAAACATACTTTTAGCCAATCAGATTGACGGTTCCATGGTCACCGATCCCGAATTGTTGCGGGTTAAGCAGGGGCTTGCGGATTTGCTTCGGTATTCTTTAATTGTTGTCAGCAGTGTGCCGGTTCTTATCATATATCCTTTTATTCAAAAACATTTTGTAAAAGGAGTGATGATTGGTTCCATTAAAGGTTAGTTGTTCAGAATTTTTTAAATGAAAACAATCTAAAACATTTGGGAAGAGGTGGGATTATTATGAAAAAATTTATTTCTTTGCTTTTGGTAATGTGTGTAGTGTTATTCAATTGTTGTAGTGTTACGTTTGCAGGAGAAATCGGTCAAGCTGACTTGCTTACACAGCCGTATTATATATATAATAACCAGAGTATTCTTTATACGGATATCAGCGCTACCACTGAGGCTACCGATGTTAGTATGCATGGAGGAATTTACAAGCATAATGTGAATAACAACCTTAACTATTATTTTAAACCGGCGGAAAATAACAGTGAAGAGCAACCGTTCTTACTGTTGGACAGTTCCGGTGAGGGGGATAATAAGAAATATTTTATTTTGGCAGGTAACGATTACGGAAAGAAACAATTTCATTCAACTTCATCTGCTGCAGCGTATTTTAATCCATCCAATCCGAATTGTGTGGCACATTGGCTGAACAATGATTTTAAATCAGGAGTATCGGTTGGAGAAGATTCGCCTCATACTTCTTTTTATCAAGGCTTCAATGATTATATAGATACGGAGCATTTGTGGTGGACAGAAGGGGTAAACGTGGATGGTGCATCCCATAAAGATGCCCATCAGATTCAAGCCGGCATTGCTTTGCTGTCCTATACGGAATTCATGAAATATCACAATATTTTGGGTACAAGAGGGATGAATGGCACAAGTCTTTATATGTGGTTGCGTACCGGTCCTATAGGCAGTAGTAGTCGTGCCATAAGAATATCGCCGTCAAGCAGTGGCGTGGTAACATTTTATTATACGGAAACGGGAAGTACATCTACTTTCAGAGTACGTCCTTGTTTTTGGATTACACGGGATTATTTCAAAAATGTAAAACTTGATGTTGCTACAATGGGTTCAGAAGTTAAGAAGATGCTGCTTTCAGATTATACCATAGAGGAATTGTCTGCCGTTTACAGTTCGGAAGAACTTGCTCAAATTGGAGTGGAAGTAGAAACGTTATACTCCTTGTCAAATAGCAATATGATTACGAAAGCTCAAATTGCTCAAATTGCAGGCAAGGCGGAACAAAGCGCGGAAAATCCTGTTGCTTATCAGTTCTATCTTGACGGAGGCAACAATGCATATCAGTTGCTTGACGACAGCGGGCAGGGAGATTCAAAATATTTTGTATTAAGGTCGCATGTTATATCCGATGAAAAATTTAAATTTGATGAAGACGGTAAAACAGCCGTATTTAATCCTTCAAAACCGGGGAATATCGCCCATAAGCTTAATAATCACATATTGAATACCTACATTGAACCACAATTTGCTCAATATATTGATTATAATCATGTTTGGATTACAGGAGGAGCAAATGTTACATGGCGGCAAAATGCAGCCAATAATGCCACAGTATCTGCATGGATTACGGAGACCGGAGGAACAGCGCAACAATATGTTGAACAATACATACCAAAATCGGATTACGAAACGATTTGTGGGGTATCTGTCCTGTCATTTGACGAATACTTTAAATATCTTGATAAATTTGGGTATGTACACAATCCAAATGATAATAACAGATATGCTGTTATGAGAAGTTTTATATACCAAACAAATACAGGTACATATCCTTACGGACCTGCTGTTGCAGATTCAGGTTATAGGGGAAATGATAAAACTTATGATACAGATGCCAATAACATTGGACGTATATATCGTGGTTCGATAGCAAGTGACACGACTGTTGTACGGCCTTGCTTTTGGTTAAAGCCGGATTTCTTTAAACATATTCGAATTGATGTTAACAGAACCGGAGAAGAAGTAAAAAAGACAATCAGGCAAAATTATCATAGAAATGAACTGGCAGTAATTTATAGTGATGCGGAATTGGAGGCTTTAGGTTACTCATCCAACGTACCGGTTATAGGTGATATATTGGTAGGAGGAAATGCAGCAGTAGGTCAACAATTGACGGCATTATTTATTCACATACCAAAATGCTGTCCCTGTTAAATACCAATGGTATATTTCAGATCATGTAAACGGTCCATACACTGAAATTGCGGGAGCAAACGGCAGCAGCTACATTGTTCGCAGCAGTGACCTGGGGAAATATATAAAGGTAAGCATTTTATTTAACGACGACCTTGGCAATTCCATTGGCTACTATTTCAGTGAAGCGTCTGCCAAAATAAAAGAGGCTCTTGAAATTACACCTGTTTTAAAGAGTTTGACTTTTGGCGGGGCAAGTAGCATACAAACGGCAACATCGGCAGAAGCAGTGTTTACCATTACAAACAATGGAGACAGCGCAAAGAATGTATTGCTGATTATTGCGGTATATGACGGCAGCAATGGGATGTTGGCGTTGAATTATATCCCTGAGAACATATCCGTGGGAACCAATGATTATTCCGTTTCACTGTCAGGATTTTCGGGAGCAAGTTCCATAAAAACATTTGTATGGGAAAGCTTTGAAACCATGAGGCCGCTTTATTTTCAACAGTCCAATTAAATCGATGTACTTTTATCTGCGGTAGTGCCATTTTGCAGCTACCGCAGGTTACCCATGAAAAGTGCTATCATACGGAGGTGTCGCTGTGCAAAAAATAACAGCTGTGGTTTTAATAGCCAATTTTATCCTATTAAGTTTCGGAAATTTTACATTAGTAGAGGCCGCTTGTTTTTCCTTTTCAAACGGCAATATGCTTACTAAATCGCAAATAGCTGCAATAGCAGGAAAACCGGAGCAAACGTTTGAAAATCCTGCGGAATACCGGTTTTATCTGGACGGTGGCAAAACGGCATATCAGCTGTTAAGTGATTAGGGCAGCGGAGATTCCAAATATTTTGTATTAATGTCCCATGCAATCCCGTCTGAAAAGTTTCAGTTTGACAGCGACGGAAAAACGGCCATATTTGACCCGTTAAAAGAAGGGAATCTTGCCTATATCCTTAACACGGAGATATTAAACGGTTATATTGAGCGTTTGGTAGCCGATTACATCGACCACAACCATGTATGGGAGACAGGAGGATCAAACCCTAATTGGATTCAAAATGCGCCGGTTAAAAATTCCACTGTAAAAGAATTGTTGGAGAACGGCAATAGCCTGGAAACTTTTATACCTACTGCAGATTATTTCACCAAATGCGGCGTAGCGGTCATGTCATTTGATGAATATTTTGCGTATTTAGATAAATTTGGATATCAGCATAATCCGAATGATAATAACAGATATTCCTGGTTAAGGAGTTTTATCTATCAGACGAATGTATCCACATATCCTTACGGGCCTGTTGTTTCCGATTCCGGTTATTTGGGACGTAACAATACTTTTGACAGCGACGCTAACAGCATAGGACGTTTATTCCGCGGCCCTATGACAAGTACCATGACTGTACGGCCTTGTTTTTGGCTAAAACCGGATTTTTTTAAGAAAGTTAAAATTGATGTAAATATCGCCGGTGCAGAAGTGAAAAATATCATAAGAAAGAATTACACCAAGGAGGAACTGGCGGCCATTTACACTCAAGCAGAGCTTGAATTATTAGGCTATACGGAAGGACCACCTGTCAACAATGAAGGGTATGAAAATTTTATTCCGGATTGTGGGATGTCTTTTTCAAAAATAGAGGCTACGGGAGAGCATAAGTTGGAAGTATGGAATTTGCCGGAAAAAAACGACGGAAAACTTACATTTATGATTTCTTCCGTAGAACAACCTTTGGTTCCTATTTATGTAAACGAAGTGGAAATCCGTCCGAACAGGAGAGCGGAACTTAGTTTGTACCTTCCGGAGTCCATAGAAAAAGGTCGTTATGTAGCACGCATTTCCACAAGCCAATATCCCGCTCCTGTGTCTTATTATTTTGTCCACAAACCCAATGACAGGATTTGTGCCATAGAAGTTCCCAATGCTCCTTTCTATGTTCAGGACCGTGACAATGCTTCCGTTAATGTGGTTTTGTCCAATATAAGCAGTACACCCCAAGAATATGTACTGGAATATTCGGTTGACGGGCAGGAAGCCAAAAGAGTAAATATTATAAGTAATCCTGCCATGGGAACCAAAACACGCATCCGGCTTGAGGGGCTTCTAAACGGTGAACATTTACTTAATGCAACATTGTATGATTCTAATGGCAATATTGTTGACAGTAAGAGTGAAAAAATATATATCATTGACATGTATACACATAAAAGTAGCGATGAGTTTTCACGATATGGTATGCATTTGGAGGCAAGCAATGGTGAATATAGCGAAGAGGATGCCAAAGCGTTTGCGGATTTAATGAGAGTGGTAGGTATCAAAACCGTAAGACATGGAATTAAGTGGCAGCAGTTAGAAATGACAAAAGGTGTTTATGATTTTGATAGTAGAAAATATATTACATATTTATACAGCAATAACATTGATACCATTGCTATTATGGCATTTGGAAATTGGCATTACAGTCATGCCAGGGACAGAGGATATTTACCCGTTACAAAGGAAAACATTGATGCCTATAATAACTACATAAAAGCAATTTTATTAAAATATCCCAAAATCAAAGCTTGTGAACTTTGGAATGAACCGGATTTAGATGATTTTTGGAAAGGTGATCATTTGGCTGTTGAGTATGCTACACTTGTAAAATCAGCAGCTCTTGCCATTCGAGAAATTAATCCTAATATTACCATCAATGTGTGTGTTTCAAGTTCCGACGGACAATCCCGTGTTTATATGGAAAACGTGTTTAAACAACAGGTTTATCCTTATGTAGATGCTGTTTCTTTCCATCCTTACCGGACAAGATATACACCGGATGATACTTACATATCGTTTACGGATGAGTATGATGCCGTATCCGATAAGGCCGGTGGCTGGCTGGATAAATATGTGACGGAAATCGGTTGGAAAAGCAAGCAATATGCTAACGAATTAAAAAAAGCGGAGTACATTGTGAAGGCATATGTATACGGGGACAGTAAAAACTACAGATTTACAAGTTGGTTTAACTTTCAGGATAAAGATATAACCAGAGGCTATGGACTACTTGATGAAAACTACAAGCCAACACTTTCATTCTTTACTTTTTCCCATATGCTTAATATGTTAAATGATACTCAGTATGTTGGCTGGTTGGAGTATGAAAACGGGGCAATTGTTCATGTATATAATAAAAACGGTCAACCTCTGTTAGTAGCATGGAACAAGCAAGGAAACTGTGAATTTCCTTTCCCCGGTGGGGCGAAAGTAACGGACATGTATGGAAATCCTACGGAAGAGCGTATATTGACGTCATTCCCTGTCTACGTAACCAATGTTGGCACGGAATGGTTCAGAATGGCGGCTGATTCGGTGATAGCTCAAAAATATTCTCTTTTTTGTGAGAAATATGGACATGTAAATGAAGGAATAACGGTTGACAATGCGTTTCCAAAATTATCCGAGTTGGGAAACAGTATGATTGCCAACAGCAGTTCCGTTGATGAAAATTTAGCACTTCGTTTATATGACCTATATAGAATATTGGAATACGTTGCCGCATATAAAGGAGCGGTTTATAACGGTTTGTATGATTTGAACCCCGGTTCCTTGGAACTTGCGCAGTCCTATATTGCCCAAAAGAAATCCGGGGAAGAAAAAAGTACCCTTGTTTTCAGTGATAAGATTCTTCGTTTTGCAAATAGGCATTATAACCTTGCCAAAAGAGCATTGGAATTGGAAGACTTTGAAGCCAATCAGAAATTTGCCGCTCAAAACGGAATGCTTTATGAGTTGACTGCAAATTGGGCCAGGTTGTTGGCCGAAAAGGAAGAAGTCAATAGGGATATAGGAATTTTATCCTATACTTATCCGGCTTATATTAATGCAGCAGCACCTTCCAATGTTCCTATAGAGTACACGGTGGAAAACAGAAGCAGCCGCAATATTGACGGTTCTGTGGCTATTCTTGACGAAAACGGCAATAGGATTGCTCCGAGTGTGAACATTTCTTTAAATGCCGGTGAGACAAAGGAGATTCAACTTGCCGTTCCGCTTGGAGTTGATATCGGACAATCCGGGGCTTATACTATTTGCTTGTATGAGGGAGAGAGAGTTATTAACAAGAAAATGCTGCCATATACGGTTGAAGACTCAGGAATACCACTTTATGCACATTTAAACAATATAGAATTTGTTCAGAAGGAAAACGGCAAAAGCGCGTCTGTAACTTTTTCGATCCATAATCGCACGGAAAGCTCGCAGGAATTTATAGCGTTTGTTGCAGCTTATAAAGACGGAGAACTGTTAGACGTCTGTATAGAGCCTATTACCGTACAACCTGGTACCAATAGCTTTGAACTGTCTTCCAATGTAATGGACTTAAAAGACGATTTTGGTGTTAAACTGATTATTTTGGATAACTTAGAAAATATAAAACCGTTATTAGTCATTTGAATGGTATTTATTAATCTGTTTGGAAAGGTTGAATAGTATGCGTTTTCTAAAGATGATGATATTAACAGTAGGATTGTTGCTCTTTATTCCTTGTTCTTCCAGTGCAGAAGAAGAACTTTTTTACGACGGCATAAGCGGGGAAATATCCATAAGAGGATGCTTTGAACAGGAAATGTTTAACAAATACGTTTCCATTATGGTATCTGCCAAGGGAGACAGTACTTTTTCTCCCGTTTATGTGGACACGATTTATGTGGACAAAAAAGGGTATTACTTCCATAAGTTTTATCTGCCGGATGATACGGTCAGCGGAGACTATGTTTTGAGAATTGGTACTTATGAGTTATCTAAGCCTATTGAATATCCGCTTGATTTTTATGTATCCGTTGAAGATAGGACAAGATATCTTGTTGAACTGAATCATGCTGAAGATTTTGCCTCATTTGTTGTACAAATGAGGCAAAGCATCCATGCTTTTGGCCTGATGCCAAAGTCAACATCCTTACCGGATAATACTTGGAATGCCATTTACAAGGAAGTATATGAGAAACGGCCTTTTGACAATCTTTTTTCCTGGAGGGATATTTACTATCATTCCGTTGCACCGCATGCACTGGACGAAGCTAAAATAGATGAAATCAATAATGTCCTGAAAGAGTATGAACGGATTTTTGATTTTAAGAGTCAGGAGTGTTATGAATTATACGAGAGTTTTGGAGAGGACAGGGCGCAGGCAAATTTGCTTTTCTATAACAAGGACGTGTCCACTTTACAAAAGGTTTATGAGGAATTCAACAGAAATGTTTTGTTGTATGCCATAAGTACTGCGTATTCTCCGGGAAACATTAAAGAGTTAATTGACAGGTATAAGCATTTGATTACATTTGATTTATATCTGTATAATACCAATAAGGATAAGGCGGTTAACAAAATTCACGGCGGTACCTATACTTCTATGGAAGAATTGGAACAGGCTATTAAAGCTGCACTAAGCGGCGATTCGGGAAGCAATACCGGTGGCAATGGTCCTGCAAGTTCCAAAATAGGAAAGGAAAAATCAACAATTCATGTAACTCCTAATGCAGTTCCTGATGTAACTACTATTGTACCTAATAACACTAGTCTGAAACAATTTAATGATATGATGGGATATGAGTGGGCATTGGAAGCAGTTTCATATTTGGCGGAAAAAAATGTAATAGTGGGTGACCCCAACGGAAACTTTGCTCCAAATAGAAATGTTACCAGAGAAGAATTTGTGAAAATGGCAGTAGTGGCTTTTGGATTGTATGACGAGAATGCCGGTTGCCTTTTTGACGACGTAAGCGTTGAACATTGGGCATACAAATACATTGCTTCCGCTGTACAAAAGGGAGTTCTCAAAGGGGTCGGAGAAAATAGATTCGGAACGGGTCAACCAATAAGCAGGGAAGATATTGCTGTAATCCTTGTTCGAATAGCAGAGGCCAAAGGGTTCATCGTTGAAAGCGCGGAGCCGGAATTTGCCGATGTTGATAATATTTCCGCCTATGCCAGGGAAGCGGTTGGAAAGTTAAAGGCACAAGGTATTATTCACGGTTATGGGGACAATACTTTCCGTGGCAAAGCGAATGCAACACGGGCGGAGGCGGCGCAGATTATTTTCGGACTTATGAAAGAGGTGAGCAGGCAATGAGAAGAATCGGATGTTTCATCATTGCATTATTGATGATATTTTTCTACTCATACCTTATAAGCAGTGCACAAGAAGACACTGTTGACGATTACGCAGAAGAAATGGGATTGCTTACAACTTTAGGCGTACAGAGCTTTTATCATGAGCAGGAAGTTACCAGAGGGGAATTTTTAAAAGCTGTATTGAAAATTATTTTTGACGGCGATTTTTCAACCGGAAAATTAAAATTTACCGATTTATCCGAGGAACAAGACAGGCAAATCGGGGCGTCCGTTGCACTGAAACTTGGGTTTATTTCCTATGGAGACGGCAATTTTTACCCATCCCGTACCATAACGGTGGCAGAAGCTGCCAAAATACTTGTGGATGCAACAGGGCATGGAGTAAAAGCTGCTGCACGAGGCGGATATCCTGTCGGATACATGACAACGGCGAAAGAAATCGGAATTTTCAAAGGAGTGAATGTTAGTTCGGCGGATAAGGTAACCGGAAAAGTTGCTGTCAAGTTACTGGTCAATTTGTGTGATGCGGAAGTGTTGGAGCCTGTTTCGTACGGAGAGTCACAAACTTTAAAGCAATATAAAAACAATACGGTTTTGTATAAATACAAAGGTATCATTAAAGAAAGCGGAATTGTTACTGCAACGGAAATTACCCGGTTATATTCTCCGGTTGGATTAAGCAAGCATCGTGTAATGATAGACGATGTGGAATATTATGATGAACAAGGATTGGTTTTAGACCTTATAGGTAGACAGGTAACATTTTATTATAAGTCTGATGACGGAAAAAATAATATTTTGTATGCATTTGCTCCCAATGAAAAAAATGATATTACAGAGGTTTCATCTGACCGAATAGCCGGTGTGACAGGTCGTAAGTTTTCTTATTACGAAGGGAATAAGGAACGTATTAATGTTATTCATATTCCAATTGATGTAAAAGTGATATATAACGGCAAGGCCAAGCTTGATTACGATCCCTCTACGTTCAAGCCTTTAATAGGCAGTGTAACCTTTATTGATAATGACAGCAACGGCGAAGTGGACGTTGCTATTGTCAGAGAATATGAAAATATTTTTGTAGGTGCAATTGACAAGGAAAATTCCATTGTTTATGATTACTATTCCTCCAAAACCAAAAACGTTAACTTTGAAAAACAGGACAGAAAGACCGTTATTCTAAAAAATTTTTTAGGTGTAGATATGGAAGTTTTCAATATTGAAATCGGAAATGTAATTACTGTCCTTAGAAGCAATGATAATAATTACATATGTGCAACTGTTTCAAAAGAATTTGTCAGAGGGGAAATTGTCTCTATTGCAGTGGAAGAAGAAGGGGATATCATTGCCCTTGCAAGCGGTGACCAATACAGGCTGGCCAAGGATTTTCCAAAATACGTACTAAAGGTTGGAGACAGGGGGACATTCTATAAAAATATTGACGGAACAATATCGGGCTTTCTAGCCGATACTTCCATGGATTTTTATGCCTGTATATTAAAAGCATCCGTTACTTCAGGGGTAGATAAGAAACTGCAGCTTATGGCAGTAAAAGAAGACGGCAACAGGGAAATATTAACGGTTTCGTCAAAGGTATTTATTGACGGTTATAAATATGATAACAGCGAAGAAGCTTTTGGTGCGTTGCCTGATTCTTTTCCGTTTCTCATAAAATACTCGTATAATTTGCAAGGAGAGGTTTCTGTTATTGATACCGAAGCGGAAAACCGTGACCGGACGGATCATGATTTTTATTGTTTTTACAGTGACTATCAACAGCTTACCTATTATAGAGGGCATACGTTTAACGGAGTGTATGAAACCAGCGGCACTTCGGTTGTATTTTATGTTCCTAATAAGGCCAGCTATGAATTGGAAGATTGTTTGGTAGATAACAGGCGTTATTTGAGTGATTATAGAAAATATTCCGTCAAGGCCTATGCAAGAAATGCTTCGGATGCAGTCGTTCCTGACTTCTTTATTGTTAAAATTGATGAGACTCAATATATTGAAACATGCCTGCTTGTTATCGACATTATAAAAACGATTGATGCCGGCGGTTTTCCTGTAAAGAGAATCAGAGTTGCAGAAACAGGCGGAGCTATTTATGAGTATATTTGCGAAGATGAAAGTATATTATCCAATGTTAAACCGGGAGATATTATCAAATATGCTTTAAGCTTTGACAGGACGAAAATAACCAGAGCAGCGGTTATATATAGCGCTGAAGAAAGAAGAGTTGTAGATGACAATCTTGCAGGAACCTCAAGAACATTTTTTAGCAACTATCATTTGGTGATCGGAGAAGTTGCCGTTAAAAAGAATAATATCATCGGAGTGAAAAAAAACCCCAATTCTAATAATTTAGAATATTATTTGATAGGAGATAGGGTTACTTTTGTTGTTGACAGTAAGTACAAGAACCGCAATGCCGAGATGTATGTGTTGCGTGGCGGAGTAGATGATATTCTTGATGCCGCAAGACATGGAGAAGGAAGCCATGTTGTGGTGATTAATCATAATGGAGAAGCGTTTATGGTTGTTGTTTACAAATAGGTTTACAGAGGAGGGAGGATTTATAATGCTTAAAAAATGGCTCATTATGATGCTTGTAGTGATAACGGTTGGATGTTTCTGTCAACTCAACTGTTTTGCCGATGATAGCGTAAAAGTGAATATATCGGTTGAGTTTCCTCCTGGCACATATTATTATGGTCTGCAAAACCAAAAAGACGCTAAGATGTTTGTTTCCTTTCTGCTTTTGTCCGAATCAACAGAGGATTTTACCGTTCAGTATACCATTGATGACTGGACAACCGTATATGAGGAACAATGCCATGTGATTCCGCGGAATCTGGTGGTAAAGGAAATACCCCTCAGCCATTTGCCCAAAGGCGTTTTTACACTTAAGATAAGAGTAAAGCATAATGGGGAAACAGTTTTTGAAGAGAGCAAACCATTAGTTCTTATAAAATATGTTGAAAGCAGTTATTTAGATAAATACAGTCGTATTGGACTGCATTATAGGGTTTCAGACAGAACTGATATCAGCAGGGAATGGCATACGGAACAGACCATGGCTTTATATTATGCAGGAGTAAGAAAAGTACGTATTGGTCAGGGTATTGAATGGCATAATTTTGAAAGACAGAAAGGTGTATACGATGCGACATTCAGTGAGTATAAGTATATGGATTTAATCCATGAATGCGGTATGGAAATTCTTAGAGATTTAATGGCTATGAACTATGCATATCAATCGGGACATCCGAGATTAGCCAAACATATGATACCGTGGGGAAAATCTTTTACGGAATATGCTCGGCTTCCTTATGATTATTATGCGCTTGAAGTATGGAATGAACCTGATTTGAAAAAGTATTATAATGGCGATGATTATGGCGTAATGCTGGCAAATTTGACGTGTACTGCCGGCTTGGCTCTTTTTGATTCCGGGCGGGATATTCCGCTTTTAGGAATGTCATGTTCCGGAGATGCGAATGCACCTCAATATATGAGGCAGTTGTTTAAGTTGGGGGTTTATAATTATATAGACGCAGTCGCCTTTCATCCGTATTATGTTGCAAGTGATATTGATTCCGAGGAATATCAAAAAAGGTTTTACGGCTATGTTAATGTTGTGCGCGAACAAGGCGGATGGCTTAAGCCGTATATTACTGAAGTTGCATGGAGAATAAGAGAAGGCTTAACTCAGGACGATATAGGGGAATATCTTACAAAGTTATATATTTATGGCGATGATATCGGTTCGGTTGTTACTACCTGGTTTCAAATACGGGATGAGGATGAGCGCGACTGGCATGGTATTTCCTACATAAACGGAGAGTTTAAAAAAAGATATGCTGCTCTTGCTAATGTAGGAGAGATGCTTGGCCCATCCGAATACATCGGGAAAATAGATGTCGAGCAGCCGCTTCAAGGGCGTATTTATACCAGAAAAGGTGAACCAATGGCGGTTTTGTGGAGCACAGACAAGCAGAATGAGTATTTATTTGATTTGTCAACACTGTCGGGAAATTTGCATCATCTTATTGTTACGGATATGTATGGGAATCCGGTGGATATATCTGATGGAACAATCCGTTTAACAAGAAGGCCTGTCTTTATTCAACATGTTGATAAAAAGTGGATAGCGCAGGCATTATCCTATGAAGCCAAGAGGACATATACCGATTTGTGTTCAAGATTAAAAGAAATAACCGATATTGACTTTTTAACTACTGCAGAATTAAAAATGAATCTATCTGAGCTTCCACAAAGCCATGAACTTCTTGAACTTTTAAAATATAATTATGGTTTGGGGGATATTTTATTTGAACGTTATAACAATGCTACCAATTTTGATTACTATGAATTGGCCCTTGCTCTTTGGGACATACACCAGTTGGGGGAGAAAATATCCCGGGCATTCGCGGCGACTGTAGAATACGAGAGACCGTTGTATTCCGCAATTCATTTGGAAAAGCTTACAAAAGCGGCGGACCAGAAGAGAGAGGGAGAAAAGTATGCAGTGCTGCGCTTCACGGATAAAATCATTCATGAGGCACGTTATTATTCAAAAAAGGCTTATTATATGAAAAACGAAGGGACCGACCAACTAAAATACGGTTTGGCAGCAGGTGCTGACGCCGTATCAACGGAGCTCTGCCGTTGGGGATTGTTCATGTTGAATATTGAGAAAGCAGACAAAAACCGCGGTATATTAACCTATGTAGATAATCCGCAGGTTACGGCTTATAATGGTACCAATGTAGAAAATATATTTACTGTATATAATAATATAATAGGAGAACCAAGCCCATAGACGGTAAAATTGTTGTATTTAATGAAAAAGGCCGTCCGGTTAGTGAACCTGTGGATATTAAAATGGGAAATGAAGAAGTAAAAGAGTTTAAGTTAAACTATTTGCCGGATTTCACAAAAGACGGCGATATTTTGGAATATACTATTAAAATCATTGAAGATGATGAAGTAATAGCCGGTGAATTTGTTTATATTCAGCTTAAATCAAGAGTCATTTTGACTTTGGAACCTTCCATGGAGCTTTTTAGTAATCTTTCTTCTATAAGAGTTACAGTGGAAAATACATCACCTTCCGAATTTAAAGGAAATCTTGAATCCGTTGCCCCGGAAGGTTGGGAAGTTGACGGAAAACTGCCTGTTACGCTTGCACCAAGTGAAAAAAGGACTTATGAACTGCCAATTATAAAGAAGACACCAAAGCCGTTTAATGAATATGAATTTGGTTTTATATTAAAGGATGACAGCGGTACGGCAATCATTAATTCAAAACGTTTGTTGGATTTCCAAGTCATTGTACAAAATACCGGAACCATTTCATTAGATGGATTTGATGGTGATATTTCCGATTGGAGCAATGCGTATCCGATACATCTTGGAGTTCCTGAAAACTATGAATCACCGGATGATTTAAGAAATGCCGATGTTGCAGCAAGAGCCTTTATGAAGTGGGATAATGACTATTACTATGTATTGGTAGACGTGTACGATGATAATTTTACTCAAAATTTTGACGGAAACCAGATTTGGCGTAACGACAGTGTGCAAGTAGCATTTGATTCTTTTGCAAAGGCTCTTTATAAAG
>Ga0134104_1001292_pt1 | contig 22767 bp, 19 predicted proteins | sample 15_3_2metaG_FD_94455 | JGI IMG/M metagenome (GOLD analysis project Ga0134104, IMG submission 94455) | Switchgrass degrading microbial communities from high solid loading bioreactors in New Hampshire, USA - 15_59_3.3_214_A2 metaG | ecosystem: Engineered > Bioreactor > Semi-continuous > Anaerobic...
TATAGGTCAGCCATAGAAATGGCGGTATGATGTATAGAATTTATTCCAGTAAGCAATGGATTTACCAAATTTTTCACGGCATTTAATATTGCAATTTATAATTTAACTGAAAATGGTATTTTTTCCTTGCAAATATAAGAAAAATATTTTATTATGTTAGTTACAACTGAATATTGAGAGAAAATCATGAGCGAGGAGTGAAATTATGCACACAAAAAAACTGGCTAAAGTATTACTTCTTATTGCTGTATTCACTATTGCACTCTACGGATGTAGTGGTAATAAGGATGGTACAGGAAGCAACACTCCAGCGAATGATGATCGTTCCTTAACTGAACCGACAGAAGCGGCAAAATCGGAGCCGACCTATGGAGGTTCAGTCACAGTAGGGATAACCCAGGAGTTGGATGGTCTTGACCCGCATAAAGCAATATCGGCAGGAACCAAAGAAGTTTTATTCAACATTTTTGAGGGTTTGGTGAAGTTTGATCCTGATGGAAATTTAAACCCGGCTGTGGCAGAAAGCTATCAAATTTCAAGTGATGGAATGGTTTACACCTTTACTCTGCGGGAAGGTGTAAAATTCCACGATGGCAGTCCTGTTACAGCGGAGGATGTTGTATACTCTGTAAAAAGAAGCGCCGGTATGCTTGAACCGAAAGATCCAACGGTTGCAGTAGACTCGGCGCTTTCTGTTATATCTGATGTGGTTGCTGCCGATGAAAGGACGATTGAAATTCGCTTGAAACGTGTTGATACCGAACTGCTTCCGTATTTAACATGTGCTATAGTGCCAAAAGATTATGGTGAACTGGATACTAAACCTATTGGTACGGGTCCGTTTAAGTTTGTATCCTATACACCGTTGCAGAGCATTGTGTTGGAAAAGAACAGCGAGTATTATATTGAAGGGGTGCCATATCTTGACCGGGTTACCTTCAAGATATCATCCAATACCGATGCTGCATTTATGGAGCTTCAGGCCGGAGCCATAGATATCCTTCCGTATATTACTGACGCGCAGGCTTCTCAGCTTCCAAAAGGTTACCATATGGAATCTGGGCCAATGAATCTGATTCAGGGGCTGTTTATTAATAACAAGGTTACACCTTTTGACAATAAGCTTGTAAGACAAGCTCTGTGCTATGCAGTGGATCGGCAGGCTGTAATTGACATGGTTGCAGGAGGGCGGGGCAATGTAATTGGTACAAATATGTACCCGGGATTTAAGAAGTACTATGACGAAAGCCTTGTGAATGTTTACCCATATGACCCCGAAAAGGCCAGGGAATTATTAAAAGAAGCAGGATACCCGGATGGTTTTAAGTTTACCATTACTGTCCCTTCAAATTACCAGTATCATATTGATACCGCCCAGGTTATTGTAGAGCAGCTAAAACAGGTTGGTATTACAGCCCAGATTCAGCTGGTTGAATGGTCAAACTGGAGGTCTGATGTATATAAAGGCCGTAATTATGAGACAACCCTTGTAGGGCTTGCTGCTGACCCGGCACCCAGGAAAGCTTTGGCGAGGTTTTGTTCCACTGCGGAAAATAATTTTATGAACTATTTCAACCCGGATTTTGACGCTATTTTTAAACAAGGTGAAGCAGAAACAGAGGAAGAAAAGAAGATAGAGCTATATAAGCAAATGCAGGCTATGCTTACCAATGATGCTGTCGCAGTATATATACAGGACCCGCATCAGATGACGGCGGTAAGCGATAAACTGGGCGGGTATACTTATTATCCGATTTATGTTCAGGACATGTCATTGGTCTACTATAAAAAATGATTGCAACTGATATATGCAAAAGAATAAAAAGTAAGTTTAAGAGGTGAAGGCTTAGATGAAGTACACCATAAAAAAATGCATTACTCTCTTTATATCATTGTTTTTTGCTTCTATTCTAACCTTCACTGCTTTCCATATAATTCCCGGGGATAGCGCTCTGAGTGCTCTTGGTATGGATGCCACCGAGGAACAATTGGAAGAATACCGGGAGATAATGGGGCTTAATAAAAGTTTTCCCGAGCGTTACGCAGATTGGCTGAAGAATGCTTTAAAGGGTGACTTCGGTTATTCATCCCAATACCAGATGCGGATGAGAGTCAGTACATTAATAAAGGAACGTTTAATTGTTACTCTATGGCTGGCTGTGTTGTCATTCATGCTGATTGTCCTTGTTTCCATACCCCTTGGAATACTGTCTGCCAGAAAAAAGAACGGTATCCTGGATTCTTTAATTTCACTCGTGACACAGGTATTTATGTCAATACCGTCCTTTTTTCTGGGTATGCTCATTACACTGATTTTCGGTGTCATTTTGAAATGGTTTACACCTGGACGTTACGTCAGTCCCGGGGAGAACTTTGGACTATCCTTAAGGTTTATGGTTTTTCCGGCCATTGCAGTGGCAATTCCCAAAATTGCAATGATGGTTAAGTTCCTCCGAAGCTCGTTGCTTGGGGAAATGGAGCTTGATTATGTAAGAACGGCAAAAAGTAAAGGGATGAAAAACATAAGCATCCTTTTTAAACATATTTTGAAAAATGCATTGATTCCGGTAATAACTTTTTTAGCCATGATGCTTGCTGACATTCTGGCAGGAACCATTCTTGTGGAACAGGTGTTTAACCTTCCCGGTTTGGGCAGATTGCTTGTGTCATCCATTGCAAACAGGGATTATGCTGTGGTGCAGGCTATTATCCTGTATATCGTATCTGTAGTAATCATTATAAATTTTCTGGTGGATCTTATTTATCAATGGATTGATCCAAGAGTCAGAAGGAATTAGACCAAAGACGGAGAGCAGGAAATGATGAAAATTAAGGGGAAAACATGCAGTTTTAATTATATATTGGGCCTGGTTATTACATCCTTAGTAATTTTGATTGTATTGATTGGTTTTTTTTATACCCCGTATGATCCGAATAAAATGAATGCCGCATTAAAAAACAGTCCGCCGAGCCTTTCTCACCTGCTTGGTACCGATAATTTCGGAAGGGACATCCTGAGCCGTGTTATGAAAGGAGCAGGAACTACATATATCATAGCCGTTGCAATTGTATTCATCGGTGCATTATTTGGAACCATAGCAGGTGCTTTGACCGGGTATTTTGGAGGATGGTTCGATGAAGTACTGATGAGGTTTAACGACGTCTTAACTTCATTTCCGAGTATTTTGCTGGCGCTGGTTTTTGTCAGCGTATTTGGGCCCGGAACATATAACATTGTTTATGCTTTGGGAATTATATTTATTCCAAGCTACGCCCGCATGGTAAGAAGTGAATTTATTGTTCTGAAGGAAAGAGATTTTGTCAAAAATGCAAAATTAATGGGAGCAGGTAATTTTCGAATTATGTTTGTACATATTTTACCAAATACAAAGAGGGTTTTAATTCCGTCTCTTTTGATTGGATTCAATAATGCTGTACTTGCCGAAGCCGGGCTTAGCTACCTGGGTCTGGGTGTCCAGCCACCCCAGGCAAGTCTTGGTCGTATGCTGTCAGAAGCCCAAAGCTACATGCTGGATTCACCATGGTGCGCAATAGCACCCGGTTTAATGATCATACTGACAGTCCTAGGCTTTAGCCTCATCAGCGGAGGTTCGGAGAATGAGTAAGGAAGAAGCAATTTTAAGCATAGAAGATCTTACCATTGGATTTACAAAACAAAGAAAAATGAATACAGTGGTAGACCATATCTCCTTTGATGTCAAAAAAGGTGAAATTCTTGGAATAGTAGGAGAATCAGGTTCTGGAAAATCCATGACTGTCCTGTCTGTCATGGGGCTTCTTCCTGCATCTGCAAAAATCTTGAGCGGGGGGATACATTTTTTTGGAACCAATCTGTTAAACCTGGAAGAAAAGGAGCTACGCCAGCTGAGAGGTACAGGAATATCAATGGTATTCCAGGATTCGATGACATCTTTCAATCCGCTCCTTACAATAGGTGCCCAGGTAGAGGAAATGCTGAGGCTTCATTCAAAACATACAAAGGAAGAATATAGAGCCTTAACATTGGAAGCATTAACGGAAGTGGGGTTGCCAAACCCATCTGAGATTTATAACCGTTATCCCCATGAACTGTCCGGCGGCATGCGTCAAAGAGCAATGATTGCAATGGCGATGATTACCAGCCCGAAACTTGTCATTGCGGATGAACCTACAACTGCACTTGATGTTACAACTCAGAATAAAATACTGCAATTGCTGAAAAAAATGAATGAGAAGCACGGAATGAGCATTATCCTGATTTCTCATGATTTGAGAGTAATACAAAGCATCTGCGGAAGGGCAATCGTGATGAAGGACGGCAGGATTGTGGAGTCAGGAACGGTAACAGAATTATTTGCCCACCCAGGTACCGAATATACAAAGCAACTGATGGCAGCAGTTCCTGTGCTTTTTTCCAGGTCCGACCCTGGGCAAAATGAGGCTTCCATAATGGGTTTAAAGGAAAACGCCAATACAAATACTGAGAAAAAGGACAATAATGCGGATCAAAGCAAAAGACAGGAAGAAATACTCGTAATCCGGAATCTCAATGTATTTTATCCCGAAAAAGGCATAGTGTTCGGAAAAAAGGGCAGAAAACAGGTTATACGGGATGTAAACATTTCATTGAAGCAGGGAGAAACTCTTGGCATTGTCGGGGAGAGCGGAAGCGGGAAGTCCACGCTGGCAAAGGCAATTGTGGGTCTGAACAGGGAAATTGAAGGGGTAATAAAAATCAATGATGTTGCTGTAAAGGATAGTGAAATATCTGTGTCCAGGCCACAGATGGTATTTCAGGATCCGTACGGAAGCCTGAATCCAACGAAAAAAATCGGGTGGATTCTGGAAGAACCCCTGAAACTTCAGACAAATCTGGGTAAAAAGGAACGGATGGCAAAAGTCAATGAGATAATTCACCAGGTGGGTTTGACTTCTGAGCATCTGGAGCGATATCCGTTTCAGTTAAGCGGAGGGCAGAGACATAGAGTAGCCATTGCTGCCGCTCTTATTGTAAATCCTAAACTGGTTATTCTGGATGAACCGGTATCATCACTGGATGTTACCATTCAGGCACAAATACTGGGTTTGCTGAAAGACTTGCAAAAAAAGTATAACTTAACCTATATATTTATTTCCCATGATTTAAACGTTGTCTTTCAGATGTGCAACCGGGTTTGCGTTATATATAAAGGCGAAATTGTGGAGATGAAGGAAGTCAGGGAATTGTTCTTCAGTCCGCAGAATGAATATACAAAGGAGTTGTTAAAATCTGCGATGGCAACTGTTTAAAAACACACTTTGTTCTGTCGGAATATCCTTATGGGAAGTACCGCGTGAAGTAAATGGAGCCGTGCCTTCCGGAATATTTTCATTGAGGGCAAAGGCTTAACGGTTAATATAGATGGTACTGGATATTTTCCCTCCGGTGCGGGGTTAAAATACCATTGGCCCGGGGCATGTAAAGAACTGCATAGCCAGGGGGTAAGCCCTGGTTTTACCTAATTTATGTATATTGTATATTGCATTACGGAGAGTGGAAAAATGGTTGATTTGCATGTACATACACACCATTCATGTGATTCTGAAGTAAAAATTGAAGAATATTGCGAGAAAGCCATTCAGCTTGGTTTAAAGTATATTTGTTTTACAGACCATGTTGATTTTAACAAAAATGATTCCGGTTACGGCTATTATAATGCCGGCAAATTTTTCGATGAATATAGTAAAGCAAAAGATAAGTTTTCAGACAAATTGAACATTTTGAGCGGAATAGAATTTGCAGAACCCCATATCTACAAAAAGGAATTTGATGAATTTAGAAAACTTCCCTATGATTTTATACTTGGTAGTGTCCACTATTGGATTAATGACATGTTTCCCGATGAACTGGCCAGAAATAACTTCCCTGCAGAAGCAGCGTTTGAAAAATATTGGGAAGAGGTATATAAGGCCGTATCATACGGAGGATTTGATGCAATAGCACATTTTGATTTTCCAAAACGGTACTATAAAAAATGTATCTGGGAAAGAGAGCAAATTTATGATATTTTCAGAGAGATGGTTAAAAATAGCATATCACTTGAAATTAACACTTCAACATTGCGTAAGGGGCTTTCTGAAACCATGCCGGGCAAAGAATTCCTGAAAATATACGAAGATGCCGGCGGAATCTATGTAACTATTGGAGCTGATACGCACTTGGCAGACGACCTTTCAGCCGGGTACGATTTTGCAAGCTCATTGGTTACAGGCCGGTTAAAGAGTGTAGTTTATATTGGCAGAAAGCCGAAACTTATTTCTAAAATAATATAACATTGATATTTTTACTTCTTCGGTCACGCTGACTAACCTGACTAAGTTTTTCCTGCATAATTTGTTTGTCAGTAAAATCAGAACCCAGGCTGTGCTTGGTATTGTCTTAATATTTATAATAAACGGTTGTCCGGTATCTTGGCGAAGATTGATTAATATGGTAAAATACAGTAACTTAACCTGCAAGTTGTGATATCAGGTTGCACTCGAATGTTCCATATTGGTTAAAGGGGGTTCAGATATGCAGGAACTGTTTTTCAGAGGTACGCCACAGCTGGAGACCGAAAGACTGGTGTTAAGGAAAATTACGCCAGACGATGCGGACGATATTTTCGAGTACGCTTCAGATGACGAAGTAGCTAAATATGTGACCTGGGATACACATAAGTCTGTTGACGATACCAGAAACTTTATCAACTTCATTCTTGGCAGATATGAAAGAGATGAGGCAGGAGAATGGGGCATTGCCCTGAAAGAAAACGGAAAACTGATAGGAACTATTGGTTTTACAGCGTACAGTGTAAAAAGCAGACGTGCTGAAATTGGTTATGTCCTTTCAAGAAAATATTGGGGACAGGGAATTATGACCGAAGCGGTAAACCTCGTACTGAAATTTGCATTTGAAGATATGGGACTAAACAGGATTGAATCTCTTCATGTCCTGGATAATGAAAAATCAGGAAAAGTAATGCAGAAGGCTGGTATGAGCTTTGAAGGGATAATAAGAGAAAGAATATATTTCAAAAATAAATTCTGGGATGCCAAGCAGTATGCAATTCTTAGATCCGATTGGTTAAAACAGCAAAATCATAATGATAATCCTTCAGAAGGGGCCGGAATAGGGATAATGAAGCAATTTCCCATACTGGAATTCGACCCTGCCAGGGAAGCGGTTATTGAACCCGGTAAAGTAATTAAACCAATTGATATCCCCGAAAGATGTGTTATATGCTTTTTTAAAGAAGTTATCGACGGAGTGGCAGAAAGAAATAAACTGCAGGTAATAACTGAGCTAAAGTCTGAATGTGGGGTTGTACCGGTATATAAAATGGAAACCGACAGAGGAAGTATTGCAGTGTTCAATCCGTTTGTCGGTGCTCCTAATGCTGCAGGTATGTTGGAGGAAGTTATAGCCCGAGGGTGTAATAAATTTATCGCATGTGGCGGCGCCGGTGTGCTGAATAAGGATATTGCAGTAGGACATTTGATTATTCCAACGTCGGCAGTCAGGGATGAAGGTACTTCATATCATTACCTGCCACCTTCAAGAGAAGTCGGGGCAAATGCGCATGCTGTCAGAACAATACAAAATGTCCTGGAAAAGCATGGCGTCAAATACCTTACTGGAAAGACTTGGACCACAGATGCATTATTCAGAGAGACTCGTGAAAAAGTTGCTTTGCGAAAATCTGAAGGATGTGTAACCGTTGAAATGGAATGTGCGGCGTTCCTTGCAGTCTCGAAGTTCAGAAACGTGATTTTCGGACAGATCCTCTATGGCGGCGATGACGTCAGCGGCATTGAATGGGATGTAAGGGGCGGGACTTCGCGCAAAAGTATAAGGGAGAGAGTTTTTGACCTTGCAGTAGAGTGCTGCCTGGAACTATAAATTAAGGTGGAATAAACCCATCCAAAGATTTAACTCTGCCCTCCGATATGCATTTACCAAGCATATCGGGGGTTTTTTGCAGAAAATTTATTTTAGCTTGCTGATATCCTGTGCATACTTCGGAAATGTTAAATACAGTGGCAAATATAAATAAGGAGCCGATTAAGATAACGAAATGGATCAGTAATACTTCAAAATGTAAGACAACATATTGACTTGTCTTATCAATAATATTAAAACATTGTGATGTGAGTATTGTTGCAGTAAGATATACAAGCTATACATGCAATTACGCAGAGGGTGCTTTATGAAAAAGAATGATATATATGAAATTGAAATTACCGGGATGACACATGAAGCCATGGGGGTTGGAAAAGCAGACGGCATGGCTGTATTTGTACAGGGAGCAATAGAAGGTGAAAAAGTTATTGCAAAAATAATTAAAGTAACCAGGAGCTATGCGGTGGCGAGGGTTGAAGACTGGCTTGTGAAAAGCCCCGAACGCAGGGAGCCGTTTTGTCCGGTTTACAAAAGATGCGGAGGCTGCAGCCTTCAGCATATGACCTATGATATGCAGCTTAAATTCAAGCAAAGGGTTGTGATCGACAACCTAGAAAGAATAGGTGGATTTAAAGGAATTAACGTCAACCCTGTTATCGGGATGGATAACCCGATGAATTACAGAAATAAAGCCCAATACCCTGTAGGAATGGGCGATAACCGGCCGGTAGCGGGTTTTTATGCAAGGAGAAGCCACGACATTATCGATTCGGAAAGCTGCGGGATACAGCATACATCTAGTGAGAAGGTTAAAAACACGGTAATAGATATTATAAAGAAGCTAAATATACCTGTTTATAATGAAAAAACAGGTGAGGGGATTTTACGGCACATAATAACCCGGGTATCCTATTCAACAGGCGATATAATGGTTATATTAGTTGTTACAAAGGAAAATGTACCCGGCCTTGATAAACTCATTAAAATAATTGCCGGGGAAATTCCCGAAGTAAAAAGCATAGTTTTAAACATCAACAAGAGAAGGGACAATGTAATACTGGGTGATGTTGTCAAAACCGTATATGGAACCGATACAATAACAGATAAGCTTGGACATTTAACATTCCATATATCGCCGCTGTCATTCTACCAGGTAAACCCGGTGCAGACAGTCAAGCTATATCAGAAAGCAGTAGAGTTTGCCGGCCTTTCAGGGGATGAAACAGTGTTTGACCTATATTGCGGCATTGGCACAATATCCTTATTCCTTGCTGAAAAAGCCAGAGAAGTAATAGGTGTTGAGGTAATACCCGAAGCTGTTGAAGCCGCTGATAAAAATGCAAAGCTGAATAACATAGCCAATGCAACGTTTTACTGTGGCGAAGCCGAAGAAGTTGTGCCTGAATTATACAAGGAAGGTTTAAAAGCAGACGTCGTTGTTGTAGATCCCCCAAGAAAAGGCTGCGATGAAAAGCTATTGGATACGATGGTAAAAATGCAGCCCAAAAGGATCGTCTACGTGTCCTGCAATCCATCCACCCTTGCACGGGATTTGAAATACCTGGCTGCAAATGACTACGAGATTAAGGAAGTTCAACCCGTGGACTTGTTCCCGTGGACAGAACACGTTGAGTGTGTCGTCTTGATGTCAAGGGTGGAGAAATAGGACTACTTAAATCGTTGATAAATAAAGGGTTTTCAAGAGTGATGGATTTTCTGCCTGATGTCTGGCAGTCCTCTTAACCTTGGAAATCCTTATTTTTATTTATTGAGGAAACAGGTCGACTGTAAAAAAGTGTGTGGGGTTGAGTTGACAGATTAGATTTTTTATTAGGGTTGAGAAGATAGAATAGATGTAATTTAATGCCTGATGTGACAAGTGTTGATAAGTGTTGACAAGTGATGATAAATATGTTATACTAAAATAGATATTAAACTACATTTAAGCAAGCGAAAGGTGATTACATATATGAATGGCAAAGACAAAGAACTTGTTAGCACAAAGAAAGCTGCTGAATTTTTAGGAGTTAGTATATCTACGATATATAGAATGGTAGAGCAGGGCACTCTTGAACCGTCAAAAACTCCTGGTGGACAAAGAAGATTTGATTTAAAAGAATTGGAAGTGTTTAAGGAAAGTAGTAAGACAATTGAGGCACCACAAAATCCTTCAAAATCTAAAAAACAAACTTCAAGCGTTAATGATGAAGTTGAAAATGATAAAAAAGATGCTAAAGAACCTGTTGAAGAAAAACCAGTTGACAAAAGAAATACACTGAATGATTTAAATGGTACACAGTGGCTTCCGGTAACAAAGAGTTTTTTCTATCAAAAAGGTTTGGGGGCCAAACACCCACATGCACAAATAGAAAGGCAGCATCCAGCGCCGTTTTCGTATCAAGATGTATCACTTCTGATTACTTTTTTTACAAAGAAAGGAATGAAAGTGTTAGACCCATTTGGTGGGGTTGGTTCAACCGCAAAAGCTTGTGAACTTGAAGGTAGACATTGCACAAGTATAGAGCTACAAGAAAAATGGCATAACTTAGCGATAGAGCGGCTTGATACAGAAGTGTCTGAAGGAGCTTCTGCAAAACATACTTTTATACAAGGGGATTCTCGAATAATATTAAAACAGTTTGATGATTCTTCTTTTGATTTTATGGTGACCAGTCCACCATATTGGTCAATTCTTAATAAAAAAGCTGATCATAAAGTGAAAAAGGAACGACTGGCAAATAATTTAGCTACAAATTATTCAGAAGATGATAAAAATGATTTAGCAAATATTGAAAGCTATGAAGAATTTCTTAGGACCCTCGTAGATGATGTTTTTGTTGAATGTGGCAGAGTCCTAAGACCTAAGAAGTATATGTGCTTAATAGTATCAGATTTCAGAAATAAATCTGAATTTATCAGTTTTCATAGTGATTTGATCCAAGCATTAAATCATAGAGAGACTAAAGATGGGTATAAAATATTCTTACAAGGAGTAAAAGTTTTATTACAAAATCATAAAAGTTTATTACCATACGGGTATCCATTTGCTTATGTTGAAAATATTCATCATCAATATGTTCTGATATTTAGAAAGGATAAGAAGTGATAATTATGGAATACAATGGTGTAATTAATGGTGATTCGGATATCTTACTTAAGCAAATGCTAGACGATGGTATTAAAGTTGACTTGGTACTTACTGATCCACCTTATAACCTAAATAAGGATTTTGGTAATGATAGCGATAAATTGCCTTTAAAAGAGTTTCTCGATATTTCAAGAAAACGTATAGCACTATGCAGGGATTTATTAAAGCCACAAGGTAGTATTATATGGTTCGGTATACATCATTATATTGGTTTCATTCAAACTATAATGTATGAAGAGAATCTATATTATAGAAGAATGAATATATGGTATTATGAAAATGGATTTAGCAGACTAAGAACCGCACCTTTAACACAATATGAACCGTTTTTATGGTTTTCAAAATCACCTAAGAAATGGACATATAATGTTGATGATGTTAGAATACCTTACAAAAGTACCGAACGTCTGAAAAATCCTGTATATTATAAGAATTCAAAAGGCGAACGTGTAAAATGGGAGCCAAATCCACTTGGTGCAATGAGGGGCGACATTTGGGCTTTTCCAACGTTAGCTGGTAAAGTCTATCAGGATGAAAAGACAGAACATCCTACTCAAAAGCCGGAATCATTAATAACTGAAATTATTAAAGCATTTTGCCCCAAAAATAAAGATGGATTTTATGAGGGTGTTATACTTGATCCGTTTCATGGTTCAGGTACACTTGGTGTTTGTTGTGAAAAATTAAATAAGCAGGGTCACAAAATTCGATGGATTGGCATTGAACTTGAAGAAAAATGGTGTAATGTAGCAAAAGAAAGACTTTCTAAGATTAAATAAAATAAAATGAGGATGAATGGTTTTATTCCATTATCCTCATTTTTTATTTATTTAATAGGTTCCAAGATACCTAAGAATTTATCTGATAGATTTATTTTTCGGCCGATATGTCTTTCTAAAATTTTTCTTATATCCATATTATCGTAGTCAACATAATATGAAAAATCAGTGGGTTCAAAGTGTTTATGATTCCATAGTAAAATTAATAGAGCGCCAATGGTAATGGTATTAATCTGTATATTTTCTACAGCAAAAATGTCTTTAACAACCTGCCAATACCCTTGACGGGCATTTGGTAGCTGTAAACATACTACAACAGCCATATTATCATTTTTGGGGACTCCATATCTAGTATTTAGTACGGCTATATCATCTAGAATCCCACGCGATGCGTCTAGAGTATCTTTACCAAATTCAACTTCTATAGCCCCAAAGGAGTTTCTTTTTGATAAGTAAACAGCATCCATTCTAGTGTAGACATCGCCAATTCGTCTCATTGCGCAATTACAATTCAAACCGATAAATAGATTACGAACAACAGTATTGTGATAATTGCTTCTTAATGAAGTTAACTTATCATAAATAGATGTTAATAGAGTGTCAGTTTCACGAATAAAGCAACCTTTTCTCTCTAATGTAGATATAATATCTAATTGCTGTTCTTGTTTTACGAAATTATCTTGTGTAGCTGCTACAACATCTTGATATTTTGATTTTTCAGAAACCACTTTGATCGTACCATCATAGTAGAGAGCGCCAACAGGACATCTTTTTATGCATAATCCACAATTTAGACATTTGCTAGCATCAATTTTTGGATTCTCAGTTGTGAAATCCCATTCAATGGCATCAACAGGGCACACGTCAATAGATTTATCATTAGGGAAGTCCGGCAAATTACTACATTCAATTTCGTTATCATTATAATACATACAGGCCGGATTCTTACACCCGACACAAGCAGTGTTACACTTATCTCCATTTGAAAAAAGCATTTGTGCTGGAGCATTTTCATGATAAATTATAGAATCCGGCATTACATTGAAAGTTAATAGTCTTTTTCGACTTACATTTTCTTTAAATATTTGCATTCACTAACCCCTCCAATACATATAAATTTTCTTTATCAAACCCTTTTCCATCGACTAGTATACTAACTGCAATAGAAAGTAATGATTTTAAATCAATAACACCTATTTTATATCCATAGGTTTCCTTAAAATCAGAAATCAGCCTACTAACTTCAGCACGGTCATTAGGTAAATAATATCCAACAGCTAGTGTAGTAACTTCAGGAGAGGTTATGTGTGTTTTTCGTGATAATAAAATGATTTTATTTTCTAACGCTTGTCGTATAGCTTTTATTGATATGTGTTGTTCCTCAGTAGGAGATTTAATTTCTATAGGGATGCTTCTTGAAACATCGTCAATAATTGCATCCCATCTTGCGCCATTATCGCCCGGTCTAGAAAATGAACAGTTAAATCCCATTATTTTAAATAGAGTAGATATCAAGGGGTAAAACGTTGTCTGTGTAGCTGTAGCATTATTTTTAAATATCATATCTACAATTTCCTTACTCGAATTACCCGCAAGTTTTAGTTGATTGACTTCGTTGATAAATTCAATATCTTCAGCTTCAGTAAGAAGCTCCATGGCAGCTTCTTCAGAAACATTTAATGTCCATGTTTGTGCAATAGAAAGAGATTCTCTTTCATTTACTGTGCTTTCAAAAGTAGTAATGTTGTTTTGTGACGTTTCGCCTTTACCCATTTCGATTCCAAGGGCTTCTTCAATAAGATCTCTCTTAATTGTTTGATATGGAGAAAATAGTAATTCCTTTCCTTCCAAAATAGTAGAACACTTTTCTTTATCAGCTTGAATAATTGTTTCTACTTCAGTCATATCATAGCCGGAACGTTCTAACATAGAATAAATACCTAACCTTATAAGTGCCATTTGAATATCTTTTCCGTAAGACTTGAATTCATCTAAGCGTAAATCTTTCATTTCTCGTATTGCGTTGTAAGTATCAATACCATGTTGAGTGATTTTTAAACATGACAGTGATTTGTTATATAACTCACGTGTGGTATATGACTCCACAAAATTACAGCTCTTCATAAAAGCAATCGGTAGCCGGGTGCAATTATCTACTGGTGTGGTTTTCATTCCCAGACTATCTGCGAGATCCGAAAATGCAGTTTTAAGGTTTTGGTAGTTTCCACGTAACTCGGAAATTTTTTTTATCATTGCCTGGTATTCTATTTCATTTTCGTCATTTACACTCATTGGTCCTAAGCATAACTCGTGTTTGTACATAACACCACCAAGATCTATAAATGATCTCAACGCGCATTTGAAGAATCTTACTTTTTCATCATAACTCATACGGTCTGTAAGCTCAGTAGGGTTATTTATTCCTAATACACATTGTTCATATAACCTTGAGCAATCGCCCTTTGATAAAGCCACATGTATACCTATATATGTAAATACAAGTGGGTATGATTTTTCGCCATATGGTGTTACCCAACCAAGCATTCTAAATACTTCTGCATACATTTTGGCATTCATTAAAGCAGAGTTCATGCTTTCTTGGTCTGTATTACTGAGTCGTAAAGCATCGTCTCCGGCATATCCATAGGCAGTCATTAACTTTCCTTGTGCAATTACTATAGCCATATCTTCCAAAGTAAAATACGCCTGTGAGCCAAGACTATTATATAATTGCTTTATAACTTGTACTTGCGTAGAGTATTGTGTTCCTGGGTTTCTAAATCTTAACATTGTTGTACACCCCCGAATATTTTATTTTATAAGAGTTTTAGCCAGCTGAAAAACAACCAGTCATAAATTATAATCAATCATTGTCATCTACGATTTCCATAATATCTGAAATATCACAATTAAGAGCCTTACATACTTTTATTAAAATTTCAGTATTAACATTTTCATTTTTTCCGAGTTTAGCCATCGAGGCAGTACTAATACCAGCGGCTTCTCTTAAGTCCTTTTTCTTCATGTCTCTATCAATAAGAAGTTTCCATAGTTTTTTATAACTTATGGACATAATTGCCACCTCGCTTTGGTTACACATATTAGTTACAAATAAAAGTGTATCACAAAATCAGTGTTGCTACAATTAAAATTTGCGAACGCAAAATAAATATTGAGATGATCATAATATGTGCTATAATTTACCTATGGGCTAATATTTTATCTGTTAAGATATATTTTCATATGGGGTGAGGAGGGAGTGCTTTGGCAGGTAATCGTTCATTTAAAGACTATGTGGCAGATAGATTCTATAATGAAGTATTTGCTGCTATACAAAGTTACACCGCGGATAACTACGATGATTTGGACTTAAGGCTATATAGGGTTCGAAATATTGGAGGCATAGAATTATCAGATATAGAGGTAAAGTTTGTATCTGTTAATGACTTGCCTGATATGAAAATAGAATTTGATGTTGTTGTGGAAGCCGAATTAGAAGTCCGTGAGTCGGACTATCATTATGATGAATCAGAAAACTGTAGACAGTGGTTTATACTGAAATGCACAGGTGATTTAGATTGCAATTTAGATGATTTTACAATCTCCAGTGTAACTGAGTATTCCAGCAAAAATAGGCAGCCCAAACCTATGTCGGACTCTCTGGTCCCTATCATTCACAAGGAACAACTGGAATCTGTTGCTACAGACTTTCTTCGCAGACATTACCCAGAAGCATTAAAAACCCCAATGGCAATTGAACCACAAGTACTAGCAGAAAATATGGGTCTTACAGTGGAAATGAGAGAAATTACAAAGGATTTCTCTGTTTTTGGACAGTTATACTTTCATGATTGCGATACAGAATTCTATGATAAAGACAGTGACGAAATGGTGCAGACCCATGTAGATGCCAGAACTATTATAGTTGATCCAAAAGCGTTCTTCCTACGCAATCTAGGATCGGTTAACAACACCATTGTGCATGAGTGTGTTCATTGGGATCAGCATAGAAAAGCATTTGAATTGGAGCGGCTATATAACAGCAGTGTCACACGAATCAAGTGTCAGGTAATTGGTGGCATAAAAGATAATAGTAGAGATGCTACTGATTGGATGGAGTGGCAGGCAAATGCCCTCACCCCGAAGATACAAATGCCAATTGCAATGTTTAAGACCCAAGCGTTTAAGTTTATTAAGCAATTTCGTGCGGAGCTGGGAACGTCTGAACTTATAGATGTAATGGAGCCAGTTATTGACGCTTTGGCTACTTTTTTCTGTGTTTCCCGAACCGCAGCTAAGATCCGTATGATTGATGCTGGGTATGAGGAGGCAATTGGAACCTTTACATATATAGATGGTCGTTATGTCAAGCCCCATAGATTCAAGAAAGGTGCACTTGAAAAAAACCAGACATTTTCCATTGGTGCGGAAGATGCGGCAATTCAGGGACCTACCAACCCTACATTAAGTGCTCTTGTAAGGGATGGTAGTTACCAATATGTTGATGCACATTTTGTTTTAAACCATCCCAAGTATGTAACTCAGGATATATTTGGGGAGACCGTACTAACTGACTATGCACGTAACCATATGGATGAGTGCTGCTTGATATTTGATTTATCAATAAAGTCGGGATGTAAGGAACGATATCATAGTGAATGTTTCTTAAATAGGGATGAAACTTCAGATATCGCCTTTGATATAGTATATGGAAGAGGATATCAGCATGCTTCGCCAGAAAAAAAGGCAGAAATGCTGGCAGCAAAACTTATGGAAGAGAATCGTATATATGGTGAACTGCCAACTAACTATCATACTAGTCTGAAAATAGTGCGTGAGTGGAAAGATGTAACATTTAAAGAATTAGCGGAGAGAACGATGGTTAACGAACGCACTATAAGGCGAATCGTTAATGGTGAAGAACAAGGGTCATTAAATTCAATCATTTTAATTTGCCTTGGATTACATCTCCCACCTAGAATCAGCTATCATATAATTAACAACTCTCCTTTTCGGTTGAATTTTCATAATAACAATAGTCATATCTGGTATGATTTTGCTCTAACATACCTTTACCCCCAAACGATGGACGAAATACGAGCTTTCTTACTAAAGCAAGGTGCAGATCCATTATAAAATTTCAAAATATTTTTGAAAAAGCGGACACGGAATGTCCCTTTTTTTAGCTGTTAGGCACATGAGCCATACATGAATCCTTTTAGGGGTTTGTGTATGGCTTTTTTTATTGCTGTTTTTAGGTATTTATGTGGAGAAAAGCATCATTTTGAGTCTGAAATTACCGGGCATGAGGTGTCCGCCAAGGCTGTCCATTTCTACCTTACAATAATATTAGACGAAGGAAAGGTCCTTCGTAAGTAGCTAGATTAAGACCGTCCCTCGTCTACAAAAAAATATCGAATGCCTGATTTGCAATAAGGGCAGAGGATACATATTGTTTCGCTCCAATCCGTAAGGATTGTTGCGGTGCAATAGAAGTACCTTACCTTATTGCGCTCATTTTCAGGATAAAAAGGTCTGTGTACTTCTGGTACAGGCCTATTTTTGTATCCTTTGCCGCCAATGCAATCCGGCGGAAAGGATGCAAAATGAAAATTAGAATTCAGCACGAAAACAAATCAATCTATCTGGAGGTACCAGACGAGGACTTTACCTTAATGATTGAGACGGATTATGAGGACAGGCTATCTTCTGCAGAGGACAAAGAAACTGTGACCCGGCGCTCTCCACAGGAGATAATGGACGAACGTTTCAACAAGCCGGAGTACAATAACTGGCATAAATTTGACAGACACAGAGGTATGCCAAAGAAACCATTTCGCAAGGATGACCAAGAGGTTGATGAAACAGACCATATGGACTACTTCCCTGACTACTCAGATGAAATGGCTAGAGAGAAAGAAGAAGAGTATGAGCATATCTGTCAAATTATTCGCAAGGCTCTCAAGGAAAAACAAGCGGAGATACTGATTGCTATAGTCTTGGATGGTGTTTCGGTAACAGAGTATGCAGAATGTGAGGGAGTAAGTGTAAGTGCCATTTCCCACCGTTTAGATACAGCTAAAAAGAATTTCAAAAAAATCTATCCCAAATCCTCAACTTTCCTCTCTTGCCATGGCTAATAGTTAGAGGGCAATACATAAACGCTCTCGGAAAGAGGTGAATACATGAAGCACAACTTGAAAATCAGTGTTTCAAAAAAACCACAGTCTGGCGGGATTGTTTCCTGTCGAAACGTCACCATTAGGGAGCGTTTCCTTCGTTTCTTACTTGGTGATAAGCAGAAACTAACCATCCTTGTTCCGGGTGATACCGTACAGGAACTCGCCATCAGTGAGATTAAGGAAGGAGGAATAAGCCATGAGCAAGATCAAGCTACTCCTTGATGTGGTTTCCGATATGCGCTCTTTGGCAGACAGCATACAAGCGGTTGCTGATGTAATGGTGGGCAATGAACCTGTTGAAGCAAAAGAACCGACTACAACTGTAAAAGAGCCTGAACCAAATAAAAAGGAAATCACTCTGGAGGAAGTCAGAGCAAAACTCGCTGAAAAGAGTCAAGCCGGTCTTACTGCCCAAGTAAGAGAAATTATCCAAAAATACGGTGGCTCTAAATTAAGTGAAGTGGACCCAAAACATTATGCAGATATGTTAACAGATGCGGAGGGACTTAGGAATGAGTGATCATGCAGTTCTTTCCGCATCAGGAGCCCATAGGTGGCTGAATTGCTTTCCGTCTGCACGGTTGGAACTGGAGTTTGTAAATAACGAATCCAGTGCAGCTGCTGAAGGCACCGCCGCCCATGCTCTCTGCGAACATAAACTTAAAAAAGCACTTCATATGAGAAGTAAGCGTCCTGTCTCAGTTTATAACTCCGATGAGATGGAAGAACACAGTGATGCATATGTGGAATTTGTAATGGAACAGTTAGAGCTGGCAAAGCAGAGCTGCACAGACCCTCTAATACTAATCGAACAGCGTCTTGATTTTTCCTGCTATGTTCCACAGGGTTTTGGAACTGGTGACTGCATCATTATTGCAGATAAGAAACTTCACATTATCGATTTCAAGTATGGTATGGGAGTATTGGTAGATGCGGTGGACAATCCGCAGATGAAGTTGTACGCACTGGGTGCTTTAGAAATTTACGATAGTTTGTACGACATCGAGGAAGTTTCCATGACCATTTTCCAGCCACGCAGAGAGAATGTCAGCACATGGACAATCCGGGTAGAGGATTTAAAAGCTTGGGCTGAAAAAGAACTAAAACCAAAGGCTAAAAAAGCTTATGACGGTGAAGGCGAGTATCTTCCGGGTGAGTGGTGTACTTTCTGCCGAGCGGCAGTTAAATGCCGTGCTAGGGCTGAGGAAAAACTGAAATTGGCACAATCGGAGTTTAAACTACCTCCACTACTTACGGACTCTGAAATCGAGGAAGTCCTATCTAAACTGTCCGACCTTACGAAATGGGCAAATGAAATCATTGCATATGCCACCGATGCAGCTGTTAATCACGGTAAAGAGTGGCATGGTTTTAAGGTTGTTGAGGGCAGATCTGTCCGCAAATACAAGGATGAAGATGCTGTGGCTGAAGTAGCCAAAGCAAACGGTTATAAAGATATCTTTCGTCAGAGTCTTATTACCCTTACGGAAATGGAAAGGCTGATGGGCAAAGCAAAATTTGAGAAGATACTCGGTGATCTTATATACAAGCCACCGGGAAAGCCGACTCTGGTCCCGTTATCGGATAAGCGTCCGGCTATGAACGTATCAAACGCAAAAAACGAATTTAACGAAATAACGGAGGAATGTGAATATGAATAATAAAAACAGAACGAAGGTTATTACTGGTGTAAACACACGTCTCAGCTACTTTCATGGCTGGGAACCGGTATCCATCAATGGTGGAGCAGAAAAGTATAGTGTATCGGTATTGATTCCTAAATCGGATAAGGAAACCATTAATGCCATCAATGCAGCAGTTGATGCTGCTATTGAAGAGGGCATTGCAAAGTTTGGTGGTAAAAAACCAAATAAGGCTGCTATCAAGCTGCCGCTTCGAGATGGTGATGTAGAACGAGATGATGAGGCTTATAAAGGACATTATTTTGTAAATGCCAACAGCACTACTCCGCCTCAGATTGTAGATAAAGCAGTCAAGCCCATTCTGGATCGCAACGAGGTATACAGCGGTTGCTATGCAAGAGTGTCACTTAATTTCTATGCTTTCAATTCTAATGGGAACAAGGGTGTGGCCTGCGGACTTGGTAACATCCAGAAGATTAGAGATGGAGAGCCTTTAGGCAGCAGAACCACAGCGGCTGATGATTTCACCACAATTGAAGATGATGATTTCCTAGCATAACAGCTAAAGTATGAATACAAACGGGGTGGTGGAAGTTGTTCTTCTGTCACCTCGTTTGCATTGGAAAGGGTGTAATACATGAATTCTATATCTATTGATATTGAGACATTTAGTAGTGCCAATCTTCAAAAATGTGGAGTCTACCGTTATGCCGAGAGTGATGATTTTGAAATTCTATTGTTTGGTTATTCGGTTGATGGCGGTGCAGTTCAGGTGGTCGATCTTGCCTGCGGAGAGAAAATCCCAAATGAAATAATCAATGCTCTTATGGATAATTCCGTTACCAAATGGGCCTTTAATGCTATGTTTGAGCGTGTTTGCCTATCAAAATGGCTTAACCTTACTGATTATCTTGACCCTACATCCTGGAAATGTTCAATGATATGGTCGGCTTATATGGGACTTCCACTTTCACTTGAGGGCGTCGGTGCAGTCTTAGGATTGGAAAAACAAAAATTGACGGAAGGCAAAGACCTCATTAAATATTTCTGTACACCTTGCTCCCCTACTAAATCAAACGGAGGACGAGTTCGTAATCTGCCAAAACACGATATTGATAAATGGGAGCGATTTAAAGCATATAACCTCCGTGATGTGGAAGCCGAGATGTCAATACAGCAGAGACTATCTAAATTCCCGCTTCCAGAGAATATATGGTCAGAATATCATCTTGACCAGAAAATCAATGATCGTGGTATCGCTATTGACATGGCTTTTGTAAAACAAGCCGTCAAGATGGATGAACAGTCGCGGGAAAAGCTAATGGCTTTAATGCAGGATATAACTAATTTGGAGAATCCAAACTCTGTACAACAAATGAAAGAATGGCTTGCTGATAACGGATTGGAAACAGATAGTCTTGGTAAAAAAGCAGTTGCTGAGATGTTAAAGACAGCACCTGAACCACTAGGCACCGTTTTGGAACTTCGTCAGCAGCTTGCAAAATCATCGATAAAAAAATACACGGCAATGGAGAATGCAGTATGTAATGATGGTCGTGCAAGAGGAATGTTTCAGTTTTATGGAGCAAACAGAACTGGCAGATTTTCGGGCAGGCTTATTCAACTACAAAATCTCCCTCAAAACCATATGCTCGATTTGGAACAGGCTCGTGCTTTAGTTCGTAGCGGAAACTTTGATGCTCTTACCTTACTTTATGATTCTATCCCGGAGGTACTGTCGGAACTTATCCGTACTGCTTTTGTACCGCAGGAGGGCATGAAGTTTATAGTTGCAGATTTTTCAGCGATTGAAGCTCGCGTTATCGCCTGGCTTGCGGGAGAAAAATGGAGAATAGATGTATTCCAAAATGGCGGTGACATTTACTGTGCAAGTGCATCTCAGATGTTTAATGTACCTGTGGAGAAAAACGGTGTTAATGGACATCTTCGTCAGAAGGGAAAAATTGCTGAATTAGCCCTAGGTTACGGTGGATCTGTTGGAGCACTGAAATCAATGGGTGCTTTGGAGATGGGAATTGAAGAAGAGGAACTTCAACCTCTTGTAACGGCTTGGAGACAATCCAATCCCAATATTACAAAACTATGGTGGGATGTTGACCGTGCTGTAAAAACCTGCGTTAAGCAAAAAACTCCTACAGAAACACACGGTATTAAATTTATATATCAAAGTGGGATGCTCTTTATTGTCCTTCCTTCCGGCAGGCGGCTTTCCTATGTAAAACCTCGTATGGGAGAGAATGTATTTGGTGGTGAGTCAGTTACTTATGAAGGGGTTGGTGGGACAAAGAAATGGGAAAGAATCGAAAGCTATGGACCAAAATTTGTAGAGAATATTGTTCAGGCAATCAGTCGGGACATTTTGTGTTATGCCATGCAGACGTTAAAGAATTGTTCCATTGTGGCTCATGTACACGATGAAATTATAATCGAAGCGGATATGAGGATGTCACTTTCTACTATTTGTGAACAAATGGCTAGGACACCAACATGGGCAAAAGGACTGTTACTTAGTGCTGATGGCTATGAGTGTCAGTTTTATCAAAAAGATTAAATATATTTTTTCAAAATCCTCAACATTCATTACCTCCTGTGGCTATTAGGTAGAGGGGTTTCCTCTCTGACTATATTACAGGAGGTAATTCGTATGGACGAATTAGTAAGAATCAATTATGAAAATGACCGCCCCACAGTGCTTGGCCGTGATTTGCATGCAGTTTTGGAAGTGAAAACACCCTATGATAAATGGTTTCCAAGAATGTGTGAGTATGGATTTGTGGAGGGTACGGACTTTTCGACATTTCTGTCGGAAAGTACAGGTGGAAGACCAGCTGTTGACCACCAAATAACAATTGATATGGCAAAAGAGCTATGCATGATACAGCGTACTCCAAAAGGGAAACAATGCCGCGGGTACTTTCTTGAAATTGAAAGACGATGGAACTCTCCAGAAGCAATCATGGCAAGGGCATTACAGTTTGCCAATCAGCAACTAAATCAAGTAAGGAATCAAAATAAATTACTTGAAGGTACGATTGCTGTTCAGAATCAGCAGATTGCGGAAATGAAACCGAAA
>Ga0134104_1001307_pt1 | contig 22582 bp, 25 predicted proteins | sample 15_3_2metaG_FD_94455 | JGI IMG/M metagenome (GOLD analysis project Ga0134104, IMG submission 94455) | Switchgrass degrading microbial communities from high solid loading bioreactors in New Hampshire, USA - 15_59_3.3_214_A2 metaG | ecosystem: Engineered > Bioreactor > Semi-continuous > Anaerobic...
AAAAATTTTTCCTTTAATATAAGCATACTTTCCTTTATCTGCTTTCCGGCTCTTTCAAGTAATTCCTCCTTCTGCTTAAGCCTGTCCAGTTCTTTTACACAGACCGATATCACATTGATCAGCTCTTCATCCTCAAACGGCTTTAAGATATAATCGAATGCACCAAGCTGGATTGCTTTCTTTGCATATTCAAAATCGGCATACCCGCTGATAATGATTACTTTCGCCTCATTGCCCCTTTTTTTTAATTCTCTGGCAAGTTCCAGACCGTCAATGCAGGGCATGCGGATATCCGTCAATATAATATCAGGATACAATTCCTCCGCCATCTTTAAAGCTTCTTCTCCGTCGCAGGCTTCACCTGCCACCTGAATACCGACTTTCTGCCAATCGATGGTATAACGAATCCTTTCCCTAATCCACGATTCATCATCTACAATCAACATTCTGTACATCAGTTCACCTTCTTTATTCCTATAAAGGAATTTCATATTAATTGCCATGTTTCGGCTTCAAGGAATAAATCCTAAAAAACTGAAAATGGAAAAGTAATCAAAACAGAGTAGGTGCAATTAATTGTTTCTAAGCGACTATGCTGGAATTTCCTCAAATGCTTAAAGAAGACTTAGTTTTCATACTTTTTGGAAATGGCCTATTGTGATTAATATTCCACCTCCGTTTTAACATTTATATGTAAAACAGCATTACTCCTATAGGAAACAAAGACTATGAAAACTCTCCGACTTGGCCCTACTTTGCTGATAGCGGTGCTGGATAATACTCAAACTTGATATTTAGTGCCCTAAGACTAATTTGTTTATCGGGAGCGAATACATTTTCTTTAAAATTAATTATCTTTTATGATAATGCATTGATAATATTTTAACTAAAACTCCATATATTGTCAATATATTATGTTAAATAAATCACTTCTATAGTCTGTAATAAATAGCTTCATCATTTGCCTGTTCCATGGTAACTTCATGTGAACTTGCTTCATATACGGTGTAAATTTTTGATGTAACCCCAGTCCAAGCGGGAAACACTACTAATATAAAGATAAAAAAGCAGAAACTACGGGATGGGATGATGAATCCCATAGAAATCGCGAGAAGTATACAGATTTTACAGATTCTCAGGAACTGACACTGCTGTATAGACTTAGGTCAGGGCAGCAGTCTGTAAAAATCACTTTGAAAAAACAAGGAATTCAGTTGAAAACCGGCTTTGATAGAATACACCTGTGGAATCAATTACATTTAAATATTATGCGAATCGCAACTTCATCTGTTATCAATCAGAAAAGCCACTCTACTTGTATTTTCCCGGGTTTTAAATTATACTAGAATACAAATAATAAAGTGGGTGAATTAATTATGATGTTTATTTCAGACGGTGAACGCATGCATTATGGCTTTTCGCAAAAAATGATAAAAACCAGCAATACTACGTTGCTGTTCAATTTAATACGCAAAGAGATGCCGATTTCACGTGCGGCTTTAGCTAAAAAAACTGGTCTGTCCCCGACGACTGTATCTATACTTGTAGACGAAATGATAAAGGATAAATGGATTTATGAAACAGGCCAGGGCGAGAATCCGGATCCCGGACGCAAGCCCATTCTACTCGAAGTAAATGCATCCCGCGGGTATGTAATCACAGTAGAGATTTTCAGCGGCGGTTATAAATGCAATCTTTATGATATATGTATTCAAAAAATAGGGGAGATGGATGTACGCATTGCCACGTACACAAGTCAGGATATTTGCAGCACTATTTCTGAAATGCTTGAAGCCAAAAAGATTGCACATGACCGGCTACTCGGAATTCATATTGTGTTTCCTGGCCTGTTTGACGCAGAAACCGGAAGACTTCGGTTTTCGGTTGTTATACCATTTGATGAGATGGTGGATACCAACGTTGTAGAAGTGCTCAAAGAACAATTCAGCAATGCAGTTGTGATGATCAGCAACAACGGCGGAGTTATAGCATTCTCTGAGTTTATAGCTGGAGACAATGTCGATATGCCTCTGCTTTCAGTTAATATTGACGAAGGTATCAGCGGCGGCATGGTACTGAGCGATATGCGTAATAATACAAAAACATGTCTCCCTTTGGAAATAGGTCATATTGTCGTGGATAGTGACGGTGACCGTTGTAAATGCGGCAACAGAGGCTGCCTCGAGACACTTTGCTCTACACCTGCATTGTTTCGTGCACTAAATGAAAAAGCGCAATTGGGGCTTAAATTCCGGGAAACATTCGGAGCGGAATGCAATCACACAGCAATGGAAACAGCAGCGGCATATTTCAAAAAAAATGACCCCAAGGTAATGCCGGTATTTCAAGATTATGTGTATCACCTGTGCTGCGGACTGGTAAGCGTTGTAAACCTCTGTAATATTAAATGTATCCATATAGGAGGTTCTATAAGTAAGCTGGGTGACGGTTTTGCTGATTTGGTCCTCAATACACTGCGTGAGTATTTTGTACCGCTGAATGCATCCCTGGATATTACATTAGAGCTGTTTTCAAATGACAATGAACGCATAGGGCGAACAGCTGCTATTATGACGATGGATGAACTATTTAAAAACAGCTGACCAATAAATGGCCAGCTGTCTTCTTAAAATTTAAAAAACTGATGCAAGAATCAAAATTCTACAACACTACCCTCTTCTAAGGACTTCTTGATGGCGAGTATTATTCTCAAAACCTGTCTCGATTGAGCAGGAGGCACCGGCACGTCAGTTCCACACTTAATTGCATTGATAAAGTCACTGATTTCAGCTACAAACATATCTTTCTGCTCAGCTTCTATAGGGATGACCTTATCCTCACCTGCCGGATAATAAACAAAATTGTTTCCTCTTTCTCCATCCTTGATGTTATGGCCTGCTGTCAGCTGATACACAATAGTGCCATTGTCACCGCAGCCGCGGAACTCAATTGAAAACGGAAACTGTCCTTTCATTTCCAGTGAGGTCTCACAAATTGCATTTGTTCCGTCCTCCCAAGTAAGGTTGGTGCTGACATGATTCCAGCAGCCGCTTGGACTCTTCCAGCCATTTGCATATATACGGCATGGCATTCCAAACAGGCTGTACAGATAGTCGATATCATGTACATTTATATCATACAGGCCGCCGCCGCTTATTTCAGGATTACGGTGCCAGGTAGCCCAATTAGGATGCTGTGCCAGTCTTTTTTCGTAAATCATATGTATATTTCCCAGCTTGTTCTGCCTGATATAATCCTTGATCGTAATGAATTCAGGCCACCAACGTGCCACTTGGGCTACCATAAAATATACGTTATTGGCTTTGCAGGCATCAGCCATACGGTCAAAGGATTCCAAATCAAAGGTGACAGGCTTTTCGCAAAGTACATGACATTTTGCATTCGCGGCTTTGATGACAAATTCCTCATGGAGATTAGTCGGTGTGCAGATATCTACAATGTCGATTTTTTTGTCAGCCAAAGCTTCATCTAAAGTGGCATAGTATTTGCAATCTCCGCCTGCTGCTTCTACGCCTTTTGCTCCGTGTTCAGGATTTCTGTTGATAACGGCAACAACTTTTGCACCGGGAATATTTTTATATGCCCCGATATGTGCCATGCCGATATAGCCAGCTCCTACAAGCGCTACATTAAACATTTTCTTATCACCTTCCTGTATAATTTCAATAAATTCTTTTAAAATTAAGCTTAATTAAGCTTACAGCTGAATTTACAAAGTTACTGTTCGCGATGAACCTTTGAAAGGAATTGTTTAAATGTCTGAGTCATTTATGGAAGCAGACGTTTGGCGGTCATGCGAAGATAGTTCCGGTTGAGGCGAAAACCTTCCGCATATGCAACACCACACTGATATCCCCGAACTTTTGAACAGGTACGAACCATATCCAAAAAATCGATTCCATCATGGTCCAGCATCCATTTTACCTGGCTTTTATGAAGAGAAAGCGCTTCCATTTTCAGTTCGATCACATCGCTTATATCTACATATTCCGTCGGTAAGAAATCTGCACCGGTCAAAGTGTCCATATGGAATATAGGCGTCAGTGGTGCGGGTTTCTGATTTGACTTAATATCGTAGTGAGCACAGCTGGCTGCGAACGTTGCACGAAAAGCCGCATAGTAGGTCTGAATGTGATCGTTCATATAATCTTTTTCATAGTGTGTGATAACCACATCCGGCTTTACTTCACGAACCACTTTTGCCAGCCGCAATATCAATTCGTCGTTCTCTGCGCTGACATATAAGTCGTTAATATCTATCGCATAATGTGTAGCTCCGATAAGCTTTGCTGCAGCCCTCGACTCATTAAGCCGTATTTCTCTCAGCTCATCAGGCATGATCTCCACATGCCCCAGATTACCATTTGCCACAATACAGACTGCAACATCATGGCCCATCTTGACGTATTTGGCCAATGTGCCATAACAGCTTATCTCTAAGTCATCAGGATGGCATCCAATTGCTAAAACATTCATGATTTATTATCTCCCTTGTTTCAGTATAAAGTCTAACTAATACTAAGAATAGTGTCCAGTGATAATCTGGCATTAATAATGGATTGATACGGGAAACGCCTGTAATTGGGCAAGAATTCAACTGTCAGCCAATCGTCGTAACCAATGCGGTGTAAAGCAGACATAACCGCCTCAAAATCCACATCTCCCTCAAACAGATCCACAAACATACCCAGTCCTGCCTGCTCGGACCGGCAGTCACATAGATGAATTTTCTTGATATATTTAGCGCCAAGTATATCAATCCATTGATCCGGATAGCCTATGTAGATAATATTGCCTACATCAAAGTAAGCACCTACATAAGGAGAGTTGATCTCATCCAGAAACCGTTTAAACTCCAACGGTGAAAGCAAAAACTTATTCCAGACATTTTCAATGCCCATGCTTACATTAGCTGCTGCAGCATAAGGTGCAAGCAACGATAATGCTCTTTGTGAATTCTCATAGGCTTTGTCATATCTAACGATGCCAGGGGCAAAATTAGTGCCTACCCAGCCGGGTACAATGAGAACAGTATCAGCGCCAAATGCGGCGGCAGCATCTATCTGCTTCTTCGCAATATCCATTGCGTATTCCACATCTGATTTATCTTCACCGGCTAGATTATGCTCCCACATATTCCATGCACCGATGGAGCACACCTGCAGTCCCATGTCATTGATCAATCTTCGAAGCTGAAGCATTTCCTTCTCGGTTGTTTTCATGTTTAGTTGGCCGTTTTCGCTTAAAACCAGCTCAACACCGTCATAACCTGCTTTTTTGACTTGCTCGCATGCCTCAAAGATGTCCACATCCTGGCCAAACGTATAAAAGCTAACACCAGTTTTCATTTTATTCACTCCTTTAGGCGTTTAAAATACATCCAGCTCAAATGCCAGATAAATGAACCGTTTTTTATTCATTGCTTTTTGCGCGCATTTTCTATATTGCTCAGCACAACCGCTCCAACGATGATAGCACCAGTGATTACGATTTTTACATACGCATGTACTCCTAATATATCCAGAGCATTAGAAATGATTCCTGTCAGCAGGCATCCAAGGAATGCGCCTAATACAGTACCTCGTCCACCTTCAAATGTTACACCGCCGATAACCGCCGCAACCAGTGCATCAAGTTCATAGCCCGAGCCTGCATTTGCCGTAATAGCATTCAATCTTGCAGCAAAAATAAGGCCTGCAATGCTTACAATCACACCACTGATTCCATAAGTGATGATTTTATAGAGATCAATATTCAGGCCGGAAAGGTAAGCGTTTTTTTCATTTCCGCCAATGGCAACTATTCTGCGTCCAAATTTTGTTTTGTTAAGTAATACATACATAATCAAAACGATGGCTATCATGAAAATAACCATGAGCGGTAAAAAGCCTAAAAGCTGAACCTTGCGCATAAAATCCAATCTTTTTTGAAAGTTTATAAACGATCCTCCGGCAATCAAAAGAGAAATTCCATAAAATATCTGGCTGGTGCCCAGTGTTATGATGAGAGGCATGCACCTGGACTTGGCAACGATCACGCCGTTAAACAGGCCGCATAGTGTCGAAACGCCTACGCCGGCAAGTACTGCAAGAAATAAATTTCCGCCTTTCATGATTATAGAACCTACAACAACAGCGGAAAGCGTCATCATACTGCCTATGGAAAGATCAATACCGCCGCTTATAAGCAACATCGTCATGGCCATTGTTAAGACGCCCAGTACCGAGATTTGCTGCAAAATAGCCGTAATATTGGTTAGTCTGACAAACTTGGGATTAATAATGCCAACGACTGCGATCATCAAAATGATAATAAGTCCAAGCAATATGCGCTGATCTTTAAAAATATGATTTTTATGTAATGTTAGTCTTTTGTTATCCATGATCTTTCACTCCTAAAGCTTCTTTAATAATGGTCTGTTCGTTGATTTGTTCACCTGTCAGCTCACATTTTATAGCTCCATCCCGTACAACCAGCACACGGTCGCTCATAGAGATCAATTCAGGCATTTCAGAAGAGATCATAATAATGCAATTGCCGGCATGGGTCAGAGCTGACATTTGCTTGTAAAACTCTGCTTTTGCACTGACATCTATACCTCGTGTGGGCTCATCAAAAATATAGACTGATTGCTTGGCATAAAGCCATTTGCCAAGAACAACCTTTTGCTGATTGCCCCCTGAAAGATATATGACCGGTTGCAGTAAACTGTGGGTCTTAATTTTGAGTCTCTCAACAATAGACTGAGCATCACTCGTATAGTTTTTATAATTATAAAACAGACCGGACTTTATATTTGGCAGACCGACCAATAGTGTATTTTCCAGGACACTTCCGTTCAGCATCAGGCCTAAACGCTGCCTGTCCTCAGTAATGTGCGCAATGCCTGCTTTGATACCGTCTCTTGGATTACGGATCCTGAGTTTCTGGCCGTTTAGATAAATATCACCGGCGTAGCGGCTGTCAGCACCGGAGATCGCCCGTACTATTTCAGTACGTCCCGAGCCAATCATACCTGCGATACCAAGTATCTCACCTCTGCGCACGTTAAAATTGATAACAGGAGAATCCTTGCTGAGCTGCAGCCCCTTTACCTCGAACATTATATCACCGATGGTGCAGGGTTCCTTCTTATAGAACATGTCTACCGGCCGTCCCACCATATCAGTTGTAATGTCGTTAAGTGAAACGTTTCTTGAAGAATTATCATATGTCCGGACAACCGAACCATCCCGGATAACTGTTATTCGGTCTGCAATCTGCAATACTTCCTTTAGATAGTGCGATATGTATATAATACTGATTCCCTTGTCAGCAATATTTCGGACTAATTTTAAAACCTTACCCGCATCTTTCTCATTGAACATTGAGGTAGGTTCATCCATGATCAGCAGCTTAGATTCGTTCATCAGCGCCTTAAGGATTTTCACGAATTGCTGATCCGCTACAGACATGTTCTCAATAGTCTGCAAGGGATCTATACAGATTTCATACTTTTCCATAAGGGCGCGAACCCTTGCCAGCATTTCTTTAAAGTCAACGAAACCACCTGGTTTTGTTATTTCCTTGCCTACGAATATATTTTCCACCGCACTCATTGTAGGCACCAAATCGTTTTCCTGATAAACAATATCAATTCCCAGGTCCCGAGACAGCGCAGGGGTCAGCTCGCGATACTCATGGCCATTTATAATGATGCTTCCGGCAGTAGGTGTATAAGCTCCTGATAAAATCTTCATAAGCGTTGATTTACCAGCCCCGTTTTCACCTACAAGGCAATGTATTTCACCCTTATATACATCAAATGTCAAATCAGATAATGCCCGTACACCTGGGAATTCCTTGACAATACCCTGCATTTTAATAATTGGTACAGAATTTCCGGTATCAATTTTCATATGGTTTCCATCCCTCTTATTGAGAAATTCTCGTGCCCCACATTAATATGGGGCACGATAGCAGACATTATTTTCCGTAGACATAATCGTAAGCAGCTGCATAGTCAGACCAGTCAATCCATGCGGACAGGTCATCTCCGGAGACAGGCAGAACAGGCAGGCTCTGGAATTTCTCTTCAGGGACCTTGCCGGTTGTGACATAGTCATGCAGATTTTTAAATGTCTGAACACCCTGAATAGATACAGGAGCGGTCATGTTTGCGGCTTCTATACCTTCTTTCAGGAAGTTATATGCATCAGGAGATCCGCCGGTAGATACGACTGGGATGTCTTCCATTCCTGCTTCAGCCAATGCCTGATAGCAACCCTGTGCAAGCTGGTCATTGTTTGCAAATATGCAGTTGAATTCAACACCTGAGTTGATAAAGTTTTGAGTAAGGTTCAGGCCATCCTCTGTGGACCATGAATCTGAGTTGGACAATCCGACCAGTTCAATTGAATCGCTGAACTCTTCAAGTGCCTTATCGACACCAACCTTGTAAGCTTCGAATACACCACCGCCGACTGCACCTGCACAATAGAATACCTTGGCATTCTCAACATTCTCAGCGAGCCACTTAATAGCTGCATAACCGATATCACCATATACGCATCCGACAGAAGCGATGTATTGGTCTGCTTCACACACATCTGCTACATCGATGTTTTCTACGGTTATAGGAATACCAGCCTCATTAGCCATAGCAATAAGCTGGGCGCCCTGTTCCGGAGAAATCGGGAAAATAGATATACCGTCTACTTCTTGCTGTATCAGGGATTCCATAGCGGCGATAGACTTATTGACGTCATTTTGAGAATCCAGGACAATGACATCAACACCTGCTTTTTCAGCAGCATACTGGAAAGCCTTTGAGGAATATTCGTTCCAAATATCTGACATCTGATAGGCTATATACCCATAAACAAGCTTGTCTTTTTTGGCAGGCTCTTGTGTTCCCTTTTCGTTACTGTCGGCAGACTGCTCAGAGGTCTGTGACTGAGTACCTTCTTGTTGAGTGGTCTCCGAAGCACCACAACCGACAAATAAAACAGCTACCATTAGAGTAATTGCTACACAAAAAATGAACTTCCTGGACATTGTTTTCCCTCCTATAATATATACTAATTTTTTATCCGATGCATATCAGCCGTGAGACACCCAACTCCTGTAAGTTGAAGATAACGGCTGCTACATCCCTGGATAATCCTTCGTAAGCCCAGCTTCAGCCAAAGTAAGTATTCCGCTTCGCTTAGCCATACTTCACCCAAAAAGAAGAATCAATTGATTTAACCAGGTTTCCCCGATACGTGGCTAGATTATGCCGTTTTTCTCAAGGTATGCATAGGAGTCTTTCAATACCTGATTTACAAAATCTATATCCCCGGCAGTCTTGTCTCTCATTGTAAAGTCCTGTGTATGCTCGATTTCAATGGAGAATGGGCCCTGATATCCGTGCTCCGTGACATATGATATAAAGCCCAACAGGTCCAGCTCGCCTTTGCCGATTGCAGGGAAATTCCAACTGTTATCAAATCCGGTCTTATCTTTCAGGTGCACAAAATTCATGTTGCTGACACATGTCTTGATATCCTCATTGGGTGATTTGCCGCCGTAGAATACAACATTTGCCGTATCATAGTTAACACCGACTCTGGGACTGGCAACACCTTTGACAATCCTGTTGACTGCTTCACCTGTTCCGTATTCTCCATGGATCTCAATTCCAAGTTTCAGGTCATTTTCCTCCAGATCAGGTATCAGCGCTTTGATATTCGTTATCAAAATCTCATCAGTAAATTTTTCATCTTTGCCGAAGTGTGCTTCACCGGTAGACGAAATTATGTATTTCGCACCGAAACGTTTGGCAAGCTTCATGTTTGACCTAAAATCGTTGAGACGTTCCTGATCTGTGAGATTGCAATGACCGCTGACTGCTATACATTCCAACCCCAGATCCTTCATTTTCTTCTGAATTCGTGCTAATTCCGCTTCGTCCATATCCGGCATAATATGCTCGGTCCAGCCACGTACTGCAGTGAGCTCAACGTACTTAAAACCTGCGGCTGCTATTCCTTCAAGCGCCTCATCAACAGTAAAGCCATGATAAGTGTTTGTGCTTACAGAGATAATGTTCTTCATCTTTCTGCCTCCTTTATTTTTATAAGATGGGATTTTATAATAAACACAGATGTATATAATGACTGAATTTTATTAGGGGAAATGGTGCATTTGCGTGGAAAACGTTAAATAATGGACAACACCTTTATAAATAATGGGCAACGCCTTTATAAAGCCGAATTAATCTCCTTCTTATAAATGCTTATAAATGCGGATTAGTTCGTGTCTGCACACAGTGGACCTGCAAGCTCTTTCATAAAGAACAGCTTGCCTGGCATTGTCGGAATAAAACTGGAAGTAACGCTTTTGTCCGGACCATATCGGAGTGTCATCCAAAAACTCAGGCCCTGCCATTGCATACCGCGGCCCAGAACACCATCAGCACCGCCAATGCAGTAATCTGATTTAAAGATTATCCCAGGACCGATTGTATTGGCAAAACAAGGAATAAGCGGCCAATTAGAGCGGAAGCTGGTAATAGCGTTTTGTTCTATCGTGAAAGGATGCAGCCGTGCACCCAGCCTGTAGTTAACAGCCATCCATTCCTCTGTAGTAGCATATTCATCTGCAAAGTGAGGTTCCCAGAATGCGATATGGCACATTCGTCCAATACCATACACCAAGACTTGCTTTGCGCCTTTTGCTCTAAGCGCACCGATTTTTTCCGGATAGAGAGGCAGGTTCTTCTTTGTTGCAAAGTTTCGTTGGGATTCGGGTACTGTCAGTTCACCCAGAGGGCCGTAAAATGCTTCCGTCATAGCATTTTGAAACGCTGCAGGATCGCTTGCCGGCAATGTATTGCCATCTTTGTCGCCCCATTCATCCATGTTGAAGCCGTGTACATGCTTGCAGTCAATGTTCCACTGCTTGAGGAAATAGACTGCCCATTTATACATGCCCATAGGGCCAACCGGAAGTATGAGGATAAGATCTCGTCCTTCTTCTTTTGTCTGCTTTATCTGCATTGCGATCTCATGCCCCATATAAACACCAAACTCTTCTAAGCTTGAACATGGTACAGGAATAAAATCTTTATTCCAGTGAGGCTGAGGACAGCAGACATTTTCAGGATTGTCAGAAACGCAGGCCTTAACCTTCTCGATATCCCAACCCTTAGGGAAAACTTCCTGAAAGTACGATCCCTGAAAAGTACTAAGCATGTTCATTTCAACTACCGTCCTTTTTTATTTAATTAATTTATAAAGTGGATAAATTAATTATTGCACTATATTTTTTATTTGTCAAGATATGTTATGTCTTTTTTAAAATTCAATAATTAATCTTTCTGGATATGATGGACAAGTACCCTTGAAAAGCGGCACTGTGTTGTATTGATTTTATTTCGGATTTCGCAAATGATGAATAGACCTGATTGCTCATTCGTCAGTGTCATTCTAACAATCTTATGCCTCAATTTATCAGGAGCTTCAATAACAAGATAGTTAACATAAAGTGGCTTTTTTACACGCCGAAGTTGAATTTCTGTGATATCTTGAGCCTACAAGCTAAGTTTTACCTTACATGTTTAACATTATCAATTATTCTATTAGAATAAAACTTCAGAGGATAGAAAACATATAAGTAGGATTTGAAAGCTGCTTTTTTTAGTCATATTATACTTAAAGACTTAATTTTCAATCAATAAAGGAGGTGGTTGCATGGCAAACATGAATGTACCCAATAGATTATCCAAGAAAAAAAGTCTGTATTTATTGCAGCACCAATACAATCCTGCAGACTGGTTTCCTTTGGTGGGAAGAAGCTTTTGCAGAGGCAAAGGCTGAATACAAACCTATCTTCCTATCTATTGTCTACTCGTGAATGCTGTTATTAGCCAACTTATCACTGGTGCCATGTCCACAAAATAAACACCTGTCCAGCCTGCTGCACGCCGATAAGTTAAAAATTGGAGTATTACCTGTAAGACACACTTTCTCAGCCCTCAAGAGCTCGTCCTCATCGCAGGACGGTCTATACCTCACAAAATGCAAAGCGGTAAATGGACACTTAACCCATTACATAAAATTATTTTCAGTCTTTATAGGGGTGTTTTTTACAAGTAAAAATTCCACACTCCCTCTGAAGCACTTTTAAAACTGTTAAAGAAATAAGTCATACCCAGATGCAAATGATATCCGAGGAAGTTGGTAAGGAAGTTTTTGAAAAGGAAATGGCTAAAGCAAATGAAGCCTATGAGAAGTCAGAAATATCAGCGTTTCAGGAATTACCCATGTGTCGTAGAGAAGGCAGGTTGTATATAATGACAGATGGCTTGCAGGTAAATACACGTGTAGGAGATAAAAACGGCTCGACATGGAAGGAAATGAAATTAGGACTGATTTTCTGCGATAAGGACGTGATTAAACGAAGTGACGAAAATCATATTATCACAAAGAAAAAACATGTATCTACTTAGAGAGCTAGTAGTGATATAGGAGTAATTTAAAGAGGCTCAAGAATAAGGGATATTATAACGGTAGTGGTGCAATTGAGAGCGCAAATAAGTTGGTAATACAGCAAAGAATGAAACAATCGGAAATGCGGTGGTGTATTGCTGAAGGGCAGTATATCGATGCGTTAAGAACCAGGCACGAAAGTGGACTATGAGACGAAGTGGAAAAAGTAATCGTCCTGTAAGAAAAGAAAAATAAAATACTGTATGGAGAAATTAGTTTACTCTAGCCGTTTTGATTACCATATGATGCCTATATATGAATATGATGCTTATAATGTAGTAACATAGATGCTTTCCCGAAAAACTGTGTCAGATATAATTTATGCACCCGTTTAATTTTCTGAATGTTGACGAAAATACTTAAAACTGTTATTATTTATAATCATAGTTTTATAGAAAATCATTTCAAACTGTCCTAGGTGATCAGGGTCGTGAATGAGATGGAATTTACTGAAATGGAAGTTACATTATCAAAAGTGGATAAGGAAATACTGGAATCCTATAAAAATTTTTGTGAAGGGCTTTCCGATTACCTGGGTGACGGGTATGAAATTGTTCTCCACAGCCTGGAAAATTTTGATCATTCAGTCATCAAAATTCTCAACGGGCATTACACTGGCCGCAGCGTAGGCGCTCCGATAACAGATCTGGCTCTTTCCATGCTTGAACAAATCAAAAGAAAGAGTCATGTCGGGTATATTTCTTATTTCAGTAAAAATAAGAAAGGCGAGCCGTTAAAGTCCACCACCATCGCTATTCAGGGCGAAGGCGGCCGTATCATTGGTCTGCTGTGTATTAATTTTTATATGAATACTCCCTTAGCCCAGTTAATCACTAACATGTACAATATGAAGCATGTATCCTCGGGTAATAACCATATTGAAACCTACATGGACAATATTGATGACTTGATCGAGCAGACAGTTGCACAGGTTCGTAATGAAGTTTTGAATGACAATAGCATCCTTTCCAGTAACAAAAATAAAGAAATTATCAGCAGGCTGTATAACAGGGGTATATTCAACCTGAAAGACAGTGTGCAAAAATGTGCAGGCATTTTGGGCATTAGCAAAAACACTGTTTACATGCATTTGCGCAATCTAAATGAATAAGCTGGAAAAGAAACAAGGGGACAGCTTTTTTATAGATAATGAAGTAGCCACCAAAACCGTCCCCCGGATTAAACTTCATTCGAGGCAGCCTTTTATTGCAAATCTATTTTTTTACTGCTTCAATAACCATGTTATATATCAAATACACTGCAATCAGGCACCCGATGCCAAGAATAACATAATCCCAGAATCCTAGCATCACATCCCAACTCCTTCCTTCGCCTTTTCCTCGTATGTAAGGTTGCAGGCAATAATCATGGTGATGGTTGAACAAATCAAACCGAAAATGAAATGACTAATTCCTAGCGGAGATCCAAGTGCCCAATAACCGAGAGTTGAAATCACGGCCACAGCGATTGTGACAAGTGCCCCTTTTTCGTTCATTTTTTTCCAGAAGAAAATCCCGCAAAAGATTGGAATTATTGCAGCAGCAGCAGGAGCACCCACGTCTTCCATAATCCCTACGATTGACCTGCCGAAGTATCCAACAAAAATAGCTGCCACGGTAGCAACAATCATGGCAATCCTCTGAGTGAGTAACATCTTATTACCATCTAAAGGCTTTATACGATTGACAACATCCCGTGCAACCATAATACCTGTAGTCATAGCAACTGAGGCAGCCGTACCCATAACGGCAGCAAGCAAACCTGACAGCAGGAAAGCTCCTGCAACCCCCCCTGCCATTTGGTCGATCATGGCAGGGAAAATCGAGTCAGATGATTCCAAATTCGGAATTAGGGCAATACCTGCATAACCAATTAGTCCTGCAAAAATCATGTAAGGCAGGTAAATGAGCAAAGAAGCGGTAATTGTAGCCCCTCTGGCTTCATTGGCGTTTTTGGCGCCGCAGATACGAATAAAGTTTTCATTGTTAACCATACCAATGAGTCCAAAATACAACATCATGGAAATCATTTGAGAAACCCCCATATTGGTGGGATTAACGTATTTGGGATCAACCTTTGCAGCAATCCCTCCAAGCCCTCCAATACGGGTAAATGAAATAATCGGGATTATAACCATAACGGAAAGTACCATGATGATGATATTAAGTTTATCCGTCTTGGTCGCCGACACTAACCCTCCAGCAACAGAATAGCCAAGCATGATAACGCTCATGATTAAAATCGCAGTGAAAAGGTCCAAAGAAGGAATAAAAATTTGCAGGATAGTTCCTAGTGAACGTACCTGGCCGGCAAGTATGGAAAAGACTGAGAAAATGCTGAGAATACTGATGAGATCGGCTGCTCTTTTACCCAAACTGTTACGAATGAGTTCCGGAATGGTTGTTACATTGGCTTCACGGATTTTCTTGGCAAATACCAGGCCAGATAAAATTGCTCCCAAAGCGGCACCGATACCTAAAGTTTGCCCAGAAATACCATATGCGTAGCACATGCTGGCGACACCCATCGTGGCACCGGCACCGATTTGTGCTGAAGCCATGGAGTAGACATTTGTCCAAAAGGGAATCTGTCTTCCAGCGACTGCAAAGTCATCAGCTGTTTTGACCTTCCTGGAGGCAAGAATGCCAATTACCAGGATAGCAACCATATAAGCCAAGGCAACTATTACTTTGGCCATAATATACCCTCCTAATACTTATTTTTTTACTCACGCCATGACTAACCGAATTATCCTCAACGGTCCAATATCTACATGTTGACAGTAAGCGGGTTATTTCCTGTCTGCAAGAGCGCGAAGACCCTTTTCCAGGCGATTCAGCCCTTCTTCCAGTATTTCACGGCTGGTTGCCAGACAAATCCGGATATGTCCTGCAGAACCCGGTCCAAAGAATTTTTCCCCACCTGGAACAATCGCCAGTTTATGTTCTTTCAGAAGGTAATCCACGAACCATTCTGCTTCGACACCGGTTTCACTTATATCAGGGAAGATAACATATGTCGCCTGTGGCTTATGACATTTAATGCCCGGCATGCTGTTAATCCGCTCCAAAGCATAATCCCTGTTGGCAGTAAGATGCTTTATGAATTCATCTACCCAGTAATAGCACTTGTTTAGGCAGGCCATACCGGCAATCTGTGATAATGAAGAAATTCCCCCAATAGTTGTATTAACCTGGGAAGCTTCAACGACACGATCAAAGACCTCTTTATCCTGACAGTAAATACAGCCAGCACGCAGTCCGGCTATTCCAAAACTCTTGGAAAATCCAAATACTGACAGGGTACGTTTATTACGCTCCGGACCAAAAGCCAGAATGCTGTTGAATTGGGCTTCAGGATAAATTATATCAGACCAAATTTCATCATTCATGATATAGAAACCATATTTTTCAGACAGGGATAAAATATAATCGAGGTCTTCGGCGGGATATACCATGCCCCATGGATTATGAGGATTACACAACCCTAACATCTTGGTGTTAGGAGTAATATATTTTTCCAGATCAGTTACATCAATTCGCCCGTCCTTGATTTTCCCAGGAAACAGTATAATTTTTGCTCCTGCTGCTTCCATGCTGGTCTTGAATAAAAAGTCCACAGGGTCGAATACAATAGCTTCATCGCCGGGTTTTAATATTGCTTTAGCAATTACAGCCATACCACGGGCTGCGCTGTCAATTGGAAGAATTAGATCGGGATCTACCTTTTCCTTTTTTCGTTGCCAGAGAGCATTAGCAAGGCTTTCTCTAAATTCCTTAAAACCCATCGGAGGAATATAGGAAAAATATCCTTCCTTTGAGTACTCGATAATGGCTTCCACAATTTCAGGCGCAACCGGAAAATCTGGATCGGCTGCCGTAAGGGGGATAACATCTTCGGGTACTTCCGCCCAGCGCATGTTGAATGCGCGTTTGCGAAGCACATCAAGTTTAATTACTTCATTACTGAAATTGACCATTGCTTTTCCCTCCACTTTATTCTTTTTTTCATTAACACATAACCCAATAACAGGAGAATAAGGAAGAAACATGGAGAAGGTTACGGAAGTATTTTGCATGCTATTTTGTGATTTCGGCGATTGCTTCAACTTCCACCAATACACCTTTAGGAAGTTTTTTAACCTCTACACAGGAACGAGCTGGACATTCAGTGAAGTATTTTGCATAAATAGCATTAAAAGCTTCAAAATCTTTCATATCAGCTAAATAACAGGTCGTTTTAACAGTTGCTTCAAAAGAAGTACCGGCTGCCTTGAAAATCTCCCCAAGGTTCTTCATTACCTGTTCGGTCTGTTCCTCAATAGTATTTCCAACAACGTTTCCTGTAACCGGATCCAATGCAATCTGACCAGATGAAAACAGGATGCCATTTAAAACCACTGCCTGTGAATAAGGTCCGATAGCTGCCGGGGCTGAATCCGTATGAATTTTTTTTAACACTTATACACCCTCCTTTCCTCTTATCATGCATTTTTATTTTATCAGATGAACTATTGTTCAGTCAATAAAAAATTTTTCATTACATAATAAAATTAAGACAGCAACAATTTCCAATCAAGGCAAATCTCCTGTATAATTCGGGTAGAGCATAAAAATGTCTATCAATATTTCAATTATTGCATATCAGTTGTCCATTAATGATATCCCAGCTAAAACTGTATATTTTTTATATACGGATTCTACATTCTGGCAGCTACAAGTCCGATAAATCCTTCATATTCACCTGTGTCCTTTTTAAGAATTGCAGTATCCTGAGGACAAGGATTTTTACCGTCCTTGTGTTTATAGTGTTCAAAAAATGTAAAATAACAATGTGTTATTGCGGTTTCTGACTGCAGATAAAATTTAATATTGAGTGCGGTAGAATACTATTTTACATAATAAATACATAAACTTTTTGCTAATATAATACTTTTCATGGTTAATTTTCTTTTTGGGTATATTATTCAATATATCTCAAAGGGGATGGTGCTATGGCAGCAAATAAAAAGCAAGTACCCAATAGATTAGTGCATGAGAAGTCGCCTTACTTACTTCAACATGCTTATAACCCGGTTAATTGGTATCCATGGAGTTACGAAGCTTTTGAAAAAGCTAAGTCGGAAGATAAACCCATCTTCCTCTCCATCGGCTATTCCACCTGCCACTGGTGCCATGTCCACAAAATAAACATCTGTCCGACCTGCTACACGCCGACTTATTTTAAGTCCAGGTCTTTGTCCGCACCCCCGATGAGTCAATTATACCCTGGAGGTGACAATCAATGTGACGCACTCAACATGGCCCGAGTTGATGAAATTGATTTATGTGAGCTGTTTTTAACAGTATCTGTACATGGGAACATGTCCATCGGCTGCACCTTTCGAAGTTAAGAACCTCGTGGCCAGGGTAGAAGGGTTATCCATTGCATCCTTCGTCCATGGTGCAATGCGCTCATGCTTTTAGCTAGAGTATGGCTCTAAGAAATTCAAGGATTGCACTGTTCACCAGTTCGGGTTTGTCCGTATTGGAATTATGACCAGCCCCAGGAATCCATTGAATGGGTAGACCTGTTTGATTTGCCCATACCGTATTATAGCGTTTTGTATATCCGGCTTTATCTTTCTCACCACATATCAACAATGCAGGGCAGGAGATTTCATATGCCAGATCGGCCTCAATTGCTTCTGCCAGAATTTTGAACCCATAGGACACCAGCTCACAATATTCTTTTTTAGTATAGCTGTCCATCATGGTATACATAAGCTGACATCCATATGCGGTTTCCGCGCATCCTTTTGCCCCATATTTCTTTAAGAGGAACCATGGATATGCACTGTATAGGATTTTTGTATTTTTGAGCGCATATATCTCCCACTTTTTCATATATTTCCTTTTAAGCGGCGCAGAATCGATAGAAATGAAACCCGCAAGACAATCCGGATATTTCTCCATCAATGCCTGAGCAACATAACCACCCATAGACTGTCCTATAATTACTGGCTTGAATATTCCCTCTTGAATCATGATGCTATGAAGCCATTCTGCTTTATCTTCAAGCGAGAAACTGAATTCAAACGGTCTTGAAGAACCGTGTCCTGGGCATCCCATACAAACAGATTGTAATCATCTTTGAACTCTTCAATCTGTTTTTCAAACTATCGATGATCAGCCGACAACCCTGGCAGAAATATAAGCCACGTTCTTTCCCCGGAAACAATACTGGTCCAATAATGAATGGCCACCTTTTTGGTATAGAACACTTTCTCTATCATTTTCCACCCTACCTTAATAAAATGGTGCGCTATGGGTTTTCTTCATGATTTGCCCTCAGGGATATCGCACAGAAAACCGGCATATGGAAATTTATAAAACATTACCGGGGTACCGAACATATCAACAACCTTACCTTTTGCCGTTCCATCCAAAATCTGCCCAGTTCCTTCAATAAGGCTTGCAATTAATTCGGGGCAGACCGGGAACGAACCATGCGATGGATATATTGTATCAAATTCATCGGTAAGCATGGACAACTTCTTCAGGCTCTCAATATACAGGGACATATTCCTGCGTTCCTTAAACATAAAGATATTTCCATCCTGAACGGTATCCCCTGAAATAAGCGCCCTGTTGTTTACATCCAACACAGCTATGCTACCGGGCGTATGTCCTGATATAAAAATGATTTTCAACGGTCTGTTTCCAAGATCTATAACATCATTATCCTTTACAGGCAGAATAGCTCCCAAACCGCCATGTGCCCTATAATTATCCTCTTCGTCAGGATGCATATAAAAATAATCAAAACTCCCGTTACCTGAAATATGATCCGGATCAGCATGTGTATTTAGAAGCATGACTGGCAGTTTTGTGATACTTTCTGCAATCTGTTTTGCATTCGGCGTATTCATGCCACTGTCAATGAGCAGTGCCTTTTCTGTTCCTGTCAGCAAGAAAAAACGTACCCCATTGTCCTCGATTCGCCAAGTATTACCGTTTATTTGAATAATGTCAGCCATCAGTACCCCTCCAAATATTAGTATAGAACCTATTTGCTTAGACATCAATCTTGATCCAAACATAACAAGTCGTAAAACGCGCCATCCATAATTTTATGTCAATCATTATAACCCTCCGTATTTTCCAGTTTACGCCACTCAGCGCGACTTATTGCATATACTTCGATGATTTCCTTATTCTCATCTTCAAACTCATCAACCAAATGACATCCATAAGCTATTGCTGTTCTATATGATGGAACATTTGTATACTTCATATAGGAATAAATGATATTAAAAGGCGTATTTATAAAAGTCCAGTCTCTTACTGCTTTTGCAGCCTCACTGGCGTATCCTTGCCTTTGACAATCTTTTCTAATATGATATCCTATTTCGGGTTTTATTTGCCCATTAATAATTTGCATTGTAAGGCCACAATTCCAAATCACTTCACCCGTTTCTTTTAAGACCACAGCCCACAATCCAAATCCAAAAATCTTGTATCTTTCAATATTCTTCCTTATCCATTCTCTTACTCTTTCCTCGTCAAAGGTATATGGATAGTGCTGCATAATATCAGAATCTGCAAGGACAGCATAAATTGCATTAAAATCATCCTCAGTCATTTCACGTAAAATCAATCTATCTGTTTCTATAGTCACAATTTATTCTCCCTTCTATCTCGTTTCAATTATTAATTAATTTTTCATAGTAATCAATAATCATAGCTGCACCTCCACGATTTCCGGGTGCAGCAAGCATATGTTTTTGCATTCTCGAAACATTGGCGGATATAGCTTCATCATTCATAACCGATAATACTGTTGTTCTTAATAATTCACTATTAACAATACGATAATCCAGTTTTTTCCCTAGCCCTAATTTCTCAATACGCCTCGCATTTGTTGGCTGATCAGACATAAATGGTATTACAACCAATGGCGCCCCAAAGCTGAGTGCCTCGTTAATGCTGTTCATTCCTAAAAGCTTCGATACACATATTAAAAAATGAAACTGCACCCTTTATGACCGTACCAAGAGAAATAAAAATTACTGGACGATTACTTTTCTTAAAATCAATCTCTTGCTCTTTCCTGTCATAAATGGATGCTCCAAGAAATTTATATTGCTCCTCAGGAAAATCCTCAGCATAAGGTTGAAACTCTTTTAATGTATACACAAGATTTAACGCTGGAGGGTTTTCAACGATTTCATCAAGCCAGCAATCTGTTTTCATTGGTATACCTTTTGCTATATCTCCTGTCCAAAGTTTGCATATCCATTTATGTTTGAATATTCCCAATGGTCCTCCAGACGAGATATACTTCTGCATGAGCTTTTTGTTAGTAACAGGTGCGGTAAATATTCTAACAACTGGCTTATCATGCTTTTCTGCAAGATGTTTCCCAAGAAAGAAAAATTGTTCATATATTATGAGATCAAAATGATCTGCTGTTTTGTCAGCAACAGCATACGCATTTTTTATTTACTCCGAAAGTTTAGGATGATTTTCATAACCTGCAAAATCTGCACCACTTTCATGCATACGCTCTTTCCACTCAAAAGGCATCAGATATGTTACTGAACATCCCTGTTTGATAAGTTCCTGTACAAACCCGACTGTTGGCATGAAATGGCCATAATATGGCAAGTTAATAAAAAGTATTTTCATATCATATTTCCCTTCCAGTATGCATTACAACGGCAATTTTGCGTTCCCAGCGTTTCCCATTTTTTCGCAAACTATATCTAACCTTTACCAACTATATAATTTAAGCCAATGATTCGCTTATTACCGTCAATTAACAATGCGCCAGGTTTATAGGTATATTATCATGATATCAGCGTCTTATAAAGGAGGAACTAATGTTATGAGCAGACGCAAAGTCGAGATAAAAATGAAGCATGCAACATACGGGCAAATGCAGAGACTCTACCGGGATACAAACGACGCAGACCTTAAGATCAGGTACCTTGCTATGCTCAAGTTTATGGAAGGTTATACCAGCCTCAAAGTGGCTGAGCTATTAAATATATCAGATTCTACTTGAAAAAATGGGTCAGTAAAGAGTTTGGCATCAATTATGCAGCAGGCAGCCTATACAGTTTAGTGCACAGGATAGGATTTTCCCTGCAAAGGCCTAAGAAACAGTGCAGGAATGCAAATCCTGAAGAACAGACGCTGGTTGAGAATACAGATGATGATACGGTAATACTTAGGGTTATATTTGGAGCCTGTAATCCCAAAACAAGGGAAGTAATCTAATCTACTGAGGAAGCCGGGAATCCCGAGAGCTTGAGGATTTTTTTTAATAAGCTTGTAAAGCGTTATGTTGACAAAAGATCATCCTCCTTCTTGATAATGTAAGATATCATCATACAAACAGAGTAAAGTAGTTTATTGAGAAGCTTACGGAGGCAAAGATTGACTGAAATATCTGCCGCCATACAGCTCTGAGCTTAACGCTATTGAACATCTTTGGAAGGACATTCGTAAAAATGTAACCCATAACTATTTGTTTGACTGCATTAAGCACATAGTGAAGGCTTTATCCAAATACTTCATGAACATTATGAGAAATCCTGCTAAAGTAAAGAGGCTTTGCAGTTTTATCTACTAATGTTTTACAGAATATTAGCTGGAATTAGCCCTAAATTATATAAGCTCAATGGCTGAATTACGGGCATATTACTGTAATGGTGTAACCGTAGAAGTTAAGCATATAAAGAAGGCAAAGGACACATACAGGTTAACAAAGAAAACTTTAGGAAGAATAACAAAGGATTATGAAAAGGTTTCAGAAGAAATATTGCATAACATAACTGTATTTAACCATGGAAAGGTAAGTCAGCTGTAACGGCTGCTTAAGAATATAAAAATAGCGGTTATATATTCTAGGCTGCTTACATTTTGGGTGAACTCTACAATTTTTAACCTACAATAAATTAAGGTGAATGGACAAAGTAAATGCAACCTTTGTAAGACTAAATGCAACTGAGTTGCATTTAGTCGGTAAAACTTACCCATAAAATATAATTGGATACATAATAT
>Ga0134104_1001385_pt1 | contig 21628 bp, 23 predicted proteins | sample 15_3_2metaG_FD_94455 | JGI IMG/M metagenome (GOLD analysis project Ga0134104, IMG submission 94455) | Switchgrass degrading microbial communities from high solid loading bioreactors in New Hampshire, USA - 15_59_3.3_214_A2 metaG | ecosystem: Engineered > Bioreactor > Semi-continuous > Anaerobic...
ACCCTGTATAATACCGGCTTTTATGTCTCCGGGATTGAGAAAAATAATACCGGCTGCCAATCCAAGAATAAGATTAACAACCGGTATAAACTTTTGATTAAACCCTATCTTTTTTATTACCTCACTAATACCTATTACCAAAGGTATTAAAGCTATTCCAGCATACTCCATAAAATTACCTCACTTTCTTATTTTATATACGATTTAACATTTCAAAAAACAACCACAGAGGTGTTGGCTCAGTCAAATCCTTTGCAAGCCATTCATCAGGGTTGTTAATTTTGCCTTTCTTTGCAAGGCTCCTTATTGCATCTTCACCCAGTTTTTGCTCCCATGACTTTTCCTGATATGTTTCGGTTTCAAAAAATTTCAGCCTTCCAAAGAGGTTGAATGATTCAAACAATTCTGTTTGCACAACTCCGTATGCAGTTCCACGTGCATGCGTAACAGTATTATTACCGGCATACATACCTACGTGGACAATGCTGTTTCCAGCTTTACGGAAGCATAAATCTCCAATTTTTAAGTCGTCTTTGCTAATTGGTATACATAATGAATAATATAACCCATCCGCAGCATAGTCAGCATTATCAGCAATAAGTCCAAGCTTCCTGAGTGCATAAACTATAAGTCCTGAGCAATCATAATACTCCTTGCCAATCCACTTTTCAGCAGAATAGCCATCAAAATAATAATGCTCTCTGCCGAAGATATTAACAAGCTTATCAAGCTTTTCTTTGGTCAACAGGTCATCATTTTGACCGCCCCAAACATAGCCTTGACCGATTTTCGAATTTATTAAGTCTACGAACTCATTTAATTTACCCATACTTACCACCTCGTTATAAAACTAATGGCTGTTGCGATAAACCCACCGATTATGGTCCGCCACAGCCATTTATTATTGTCCTTTAGCTCTTGTATTTCTTCTTTATATCCGTCAATTTTGGCCTCAATGCGTGCTACTCTTTCTTTAATTTCTACCATAACATCTTGTAAATCCATGTTTCCACCGCCTTTACAATTTTATCGTTGCAGTTGCCGATTCTTCATCCCATTCGACTACAGCGCCAAGGTTTTCCGCAACAAATCTGATAGGTACATTAAGTCGATTATTAATGCGCACCGGCGTATTATCCATTTGAACAGGTTTACCGTTTACATAAGCAATATTGCTAAATTCGTTTATCTTTATTTCTACCTTATGTCTATCCGGTATAATATCATCCGTGATACTCCATGCTTCTATCAATGGATAGTCGCAAGGTATGTAGCAATATCCTCCGTCTCCCCATTCTTCTCCCCAACTATTCAGCACTTCCCAGGTGTTGTCCTCACGCCAGCCCGTTATTGTCATCTGGTGTCGGCCATAGTATGTCATGTCAGAAGTTACCGGCTTTAATACTGGATTTTTTGCACTTATCATATATAAGTTACTGAAAACTTCTATCATAATCGTTACTGGCCCTAAAGTCATAAGGGCAGTTTTTATTTCTGCTTCGCTATAAAGTCTTGTATATGCGGTTATACGATAAGGCTCAGCAAGTTTGTATAAATCGCCGATATTCTCTTTTACCTTTTCAAGAATTTGCGGCATCTCTGCCAATTCAGAGAAATATTGCTCTTCTACTGCTCCAATTTTTAATAAGTTATTGAGAAGCTCACGCGGAATCGCTCCTGTGCCCGTGTATTGCCCAGACAACCGATTTCCATAAATAAAGCCGGGTGAAAATACCCGGTATGTTCCTGACTGCATAAGCTCTTTTATTTCTCTACAGTATGTCAAACTCATTGCCACGCAACACCCTATGTTACCTTGATTTTTCACTTTTGGTCTGGGCAAATGGAACTCTTTCGGGAATTCTTTTTGCAATGCTGTAAACATAGCTATATTGAAGTCTCTGCTATCTCTGCCGCTCGGAATTGCATTTAATGGAATTTTTGTATAATCCAATAAAATCACTCTCCTTTTAATTTTAAAATAAAAGCGCCCTTGTTATAAGAGCGCTGTAAATTGCTTTTTATATAATAAATATCTAATTAATTCTAATGCTGAGCGAAATTTGCAAGTAACAAAAATGGGAATATATACATAAAAGTCGAAAATATAGTGCAACTAATTAAAAATGCATATTTTTCTTTAATACTTTTATTCCCTTCCACTTCAAAACCTAAACTAGGTAAAAATGAAAGAAAACAAATAAGCGGCAAGTTATATAAGAAAAAAATAGAGTATAATATAATATGTATGATGTTATCTTCATTATAAAACCACTTCATACAATCACACCTTTTTTATTTTAATTTTAGCAAATATTCCCTAAGCTTTGCAAGGTCATTTTTTAACCTTTCATAATCCGCTTCGTTTCCTTCTTTTTTTGCTTCTTTTAACTTATCCTCATATGTGTTTATTTTTCTGTTTATCATTATTTTTTCATAAGTTTTTTGCGGATTATCAGATTTTAATACTTGTTGAGTTTGTTTCTCTGAAAGTGGGCGTCTATCTTCCTCAAAATATGTCCTTGCCTCGTCAGTGCTATACTTGCCAAAAGCAGCAGTCTTAATCAGGTTTTCAGGCGTTTGCTGGACTAAGAATCGCAACTTGCCATCTTTGATTACTGCACCTTCATTATAAGCTTTTAATCCTTCTATGGTCTTTTTAATTTGTGCCCCGCCAAATGGAGGTAGTATTTTGTATAAAGGGTCCTGTAACCCTTTTATACTCAACAAACCGCTGCCGTATCTTGTAGGATCATTTTCTCCAAACAATTCTTTGCGAGAAGGTATTGTATACTCTCCAAATATAGTTGATAATTTCGCAGGATATTCAGGTACTACGGTGCTTGCTATCGTTTGCCCTAATGGCACGTTTGAAAGGACTTCTCCAGCGAGCCTGCCTGTAACGCTTATTGCTGAGGCATCATCTTCTTTTAAAGCATCTTTTAGCGCGTCGATTGGATCAAAAACCATTCTACTTCCTGTTAATTTCTCGCCTGCTTCGTTCATTAAGTATGACACTATGAACATACCGATAAGCCCGCCGAAATCTTTTTCTTTGATAAAATCACCCATTACATGCCATGCGTTACCAACTTCCAATTGAAAAGGAGCAAATAATTGAAATACTTTGGATTGTTGCAATAATGGCACTTCGCCTATACCTCTACCGGCAACAAGGCTTCTTGTAACATCATCAGCATATTTTATAGGAGATTCAATTCCTTCTGATAAAGCTTTTCTGTATAAACTATTCCATGTAAGTTTAGTTGATACTTCATCAGTAATGCCTAATAGCCATGTAGCAAATTTTTTCGGTTGGTCAATAAGCTTTGTATCAAAGCGGTCAAAAAGATTGTTCATAAATCTTTCTGATAGGAATTGCGATTCATTATATATTGCCGCTTTGTCTTTATCAACTATCCCGGCCAGTGTATCCCCTGCACCTTTAATAAGATATTCAGGATTTTTTATTTTTGCTATCGCTTGTGGAAGATTGAATACTTGTGATATTGTAGAGCGTATGTTCAAAAGCACTTGATTAGCCTTTACCCTGTTGTTCAGCCAAGTTAATCCTTGCAGAAATTTTCTGCTAGTGTCATCCTGAAATACTCTATCATATTTACTTGTTTTGCCCGCCAACATATTTGCAAAATCATTGATATACTTAATTACGCTATTGGCATTTTTAGTCTTTGCTGTACCTTCTGCTAAGTCTTTTGCCAACCCTCTAAATCTTGCAATATGAGGATCTATGTTTATTGAGTATGAAGCAGCTTTCAAGTAATCCAAAAAACCGCCCACAGCATCGGCTTTATATTTGCCCATGCCTCGCCTTTGCATAAATGACGCCCATCTGCTTTTAGGTTTTGTAAATTCACTTATCCCGGCTAATGAAGGATCAATGTTGGCCTGAGTCTCAAACAAATTTTTGACTCCTTCAAGGGTGTCTGATATATCCCTAAAATGCCTGAAATAGTCTTGTCTTTTTGGTACTAATTTATCAGGATTGTTTGGATATATCTTTGCTCTCACAGCATTTACTTTGTCAAGTAATTCATCATAGTTTTTCCGGAACCATTTTTCTGCTTCAACTACTTTCTGCCAATCATTTGGGAATTCTCTTTTTAAATCTTCAAGTGTATATTCAACTACCTCCGGAACTTTAATCTTATGGCCTGCTTCGTCAACAGTAACTTTCATATTGCCAGTAGGCTTCATTTTTTCACCGTACCACTGTATGGCTGCAGATAACTTACTGTCTTTGTTTATACCATATTTTTTTACTACATTTTCGTATAAATCATCACTGTATTGCTTTATGGTATCGACATACTTCTTTTTGCTTGCATCAAATGGATCAAGATAATTTTTCTTGACATAGTCATAATTATCTCCGAATACGTCACGAAAATTTCTATATATATCTTTCATATTAAGGACAATGCCATATTTATTTTTTACTGTTGGCGCAATTTCTTGTATTTTTATATCAGATTTTACATCTGCACCATCCAAATCTCTTATTATCTGTTCCATGACTTCGTCTTTTTGCAATGCTCTTGCAAGTGTTTCACCATTTGTGTCTGTAAACTGCCTTGTGTCATATATTTGATTGTCTACTTTAAATTTAGGCTGTGTTGCTTCTTTGACCGCTGCTGCCTCGCTAATACTCTCACTCATGCTCTTATAATTTGGTGTTTCTCCCGGCATTGCCACAAAAGGCCTTTCTATTTTAAAATTATCAGGTACTTGCTTATACGTTGACTCTTCTAATTTGTATGTTGGGATACCCTTCTGTGATTCTTTGTATATTTTAAGTTCATCAAAATATTGCCTCTCTTCAGGTGTCAAGGCTCCGGCAGTAAGTCTTAATCTTTCCCTTTTAAGGAACGCTTCAGGATTATTTTTATAGTATTCAGCTTCGTCAAGCCTATTTACTATATCTTCAAAATCAATACCAAGTTCAGGCTTAATTCTTTGGATTTCATCTGTTCTTAATTCATTTGTCTGGAAATAATTTTGTACTTTTTTTACGGCGTCTTCATACTCTTTTAATACCTTTTCATAGTTTTGATTTGCCGCATCTTCAATAGAACCATATAGAGGCTTAGGCTTAACCGCAGGCATTTCTATTATGCTTGTATTTCTTTCTGCAAGCAAAGGTCTATTTACAGGCGGCAAGGCTTTTATTACTTCATCTTTTACATTATCAGGTAGAGTATTAAGTGCTTCTATCTCAGCATTATCCAATGCTTTACCAAGCTTTATTTTTTCAATAATGCTCCTTCCTACCTTACCAAGTCCATAAAGTGCTGTATCGGCTATTGCACCAATTACAGCACCACGGCCAACTCTTGAGGCTAATTCTTTCGGATTATCTCCTTCAATAAACCCTTCTGTGGTATCGACAACAGCTCCAGCAATAGCACCTTCTATTACATTTTTTCCTAGCTGACTGCCTATGTTCTTTGTTATAGCTGTGGTAATTGGCTTCGTTGCGGCTACTGAGCCTATACTTGGAGCGATATATCCTACCAATTCTCCTGCTGCATATGATACAGGGTGTTTTTCTTGTGCTATATCGTACGGAATATCTACTCCTGCAGCTTTTGAAAGTTGTTTTGATGCTCCTAATGTTATTTTGTCCGCTAAACCATAACCAAAAGCGCCAAGCTTGTTATCTGCTTTTTGTAAATTTTCAAGTTTTGTAGCTGCGGCAGGCTTAATAGTCCACAACTTCTTATACCATGGTAATGATTGATATTCTTTGGCTTTTTGATATTCTTCATCAGAAAGTCCATATCTATTTGAATCAGAAAATATAGGTTTAAGATTTTGCAATGCAGTTACAGGATTTATTAATGGAGTCTCTTTTATTTGTGCAGCCGCCGCATCAGCTATTTTTTGACGTTCCTCTTGTTTTTTCTTTTCTTCAAGTGCTTGTATTTCGGAGCCAATTAAAAATCGTCTTGTTGTTGGCTGCTCATTTATTTCCGAACCTATCAAAAATCGTCTTGCCATACTGACATCCCCTTTATTGAATCTCAAGTATTGTTATTCCATACAGTTTAGCAAGGTATTTTATTATATCTGCGTCTACTCCTGCCGCATCAAGCTGTGCTAAATACTGCTCAATTGCCTGTGTATCATATCTGTATCCTATTATTTTGTCTGTGTCATTAAGTATAGCTTGTTGGTAATTAGTGTTAATGTATTCTATATATGGAGCCGCTTTATACTGTTTTATTTGTTCCTCAGCCTGTTCAAGCTGTAACTTCATTTGCTGTTGTTCTTCAGGTGATAATTCATCTTTCTTGCCTATTCGTTCAATAGTTTTCTTTAACTGCTCAATTTCAAGCTGTGCCTGCTGTGGTAAGTATTGAAGTTGTATCCTTGATATTTCATTTTCAATGTCTTGAGCCTCGTTTCTAAGTATTTGTGCTCTTACAGCAGGATTATTTTCATTTCGTTCCCATGCTATTTGGTCTAATTTTAAGATGTATTCTCTATCTGCATTTGCCTGTGTTAACTGGTCTCTTTGCTTCTGATAATCAAACTGAGCCTGAGCAAATTCATTCTCCCATTGCTGCTGCTGTTGCTGTGATTGATACTGTTTTTCATTAAATGCGTTTTGCCACTGCTGTTGTTTCAAACTATCAATATACTGTTGCAATGCGAATTGATTTTGCCACTGCTGTTGAGCTAAACTTGCATCAAGCTGCTGCCCAGCTAATGTCCTTTGACCGCTATAATATCCTGTTAGCCCTGCTTGTGATAACGCTAATTGTTGATTTTGATAATAATTATTAAGATTTACATTATCTAATCTCTGACCTTCTGCGATTAACTGATTTAACATATTGGCATCAATATTCGCATTAATAGAAGCCTTATCGCTCAGATATGCATTTTCTATATCTGATTCACGTCTTGCAATATCCTGATATGCTTGTGCTTCTTGTTGTCCTAATGCGCTCATATTACTTTGATATGCGACATTTCTTGCTATTTCTGCTTGCGCTCCTGCTCCGCTTCGTGTAAGTCCTCTGTTTGCCATGTACTCAGCAAAATTCCTTGCGCTTTGTTTATTTTGGCTCGCTACCTGGTTTCTTGCATTATAATATGTTGGAGCTATGGAAGCCTTTTCAACACTTAAATTTGATAATGCCTGTTGCCTTGATTTTTCTAGTGCCGCTAGTTGTGCTTGTCTCTGAGCTTCTGCTAAATTGCGAATTTCCTCTGAGTAATCACGGGGCTGAGGTGCCAATGAATAACTTACTTGTTGTGTCAAATTCTCCGTTGTCGCAGGGCTTGCTATTTGCTGTGATTGCGACGTTGTTTGTGTTGCCGGTTGACTTTGCTGTGTAATTTGTGTAGGTTGCGATGTTTGTTGAGTTGTTGGTTGATTTGATTGTGCTGTTTGGCCTAACTGTGCAGCTTTTAACTCATTCAGATATTTAATAGTATTATCATCAACACCATACTGATATGCTCTATTTATTGCATCGTCAAGATTAACACCATAATCTTTTATTTGCTCTAATGAAAGGTCTGCTATCTTAGCAGCTCTCTGCTTTTCCATTGCTTCAATATTTTTTGTGTTTGGCGTGCCACTGTTTTTAAGATCCTGTATTAATTTTTCATAGTCTATATCAGGGTTGTAATATACACCTGATTTGCTTTGTACATATGCCAATCGTATCACGCTCCTTTATATTTTTGAGCATGTAAAAAGCGCCCTTGTATTAAGAGCGCCTTTTACTAATTTTTTATTGTTTCCCATTCGCCATCGATTTTTACGAATGCTTCTGTAACCTGTTTCCAGGTTCCATTTACCTTAACAAAAGATTCAGAATTATGCCATTTACTATTTACTTTTACTGGAATGTTTGGGGCAACCAAAGCACCTTTTACATACCAGTATCCGTCAGTATGACGACCATTATCGGGGTATGTTCCATCTTCCGCTATAATACCTTCTTCTATAAGTTCTCCTTTACTATATATTGTGTCGTAATCGCATCCATACTCCGATATATATACATAAAATTTTACAGTATCTGGTTCAACATATGGTTCTATTACCTTATATTCAATCATGCTTATTTGACTTATTACTCTATATATTATGTCTCCTTGTCTTGCATCAGAGCCTGTATAAGCAAATATACTGCCTGCAGCAGAAAATCCGTTCACATTATCGAAAGTATAATTTCTACACACACCTGTTATAACTTCAAATGTGTCACTGCTTGTATAAATAACTCTTGGATTTCTGAAATTCGTTAATGTAGTGATTGTGTTATATTTACTGTAATAATATTTCATACAATCACCTCATTCATATCTAAGCCAGATATCACCATCTTGCCCATCTGCAGCAGTAGGTGATTCTGTTGATATGATTATATTTCTTACTTGCTTTAATCGAGTGTCTATATTATTAATTCTCTTATTTAGATTAATTACACCTTGTGCAGTTGTCTCTGTTACTGCCTTAATATTATTTGCTACAGTTACCTTTGAACTGGGCACAGTTGATATACTCGGATCATAGTTTGCAACATACCATACCAAATCTCCATCTTTCAACGCACTAGAAGTAAAACTCATACCGTCTGCTGCTACTGTACACGTTGATAAGTCAATTTCTGTTTCTGCACCTGTTTTTTTGTCCACAAGCAATACTCTATGCAATGACTTTATGGGTATATTTGTTAAATTGACTAAACCATAAGTTGCATCATAAAAACCGAAATACGCAAATCTGTTTGTAACAATGACCGTCTTTCCATTTAGATTTTGTGGGAAATAATATTTTGTAATCGGTTTCGCTAATTGATAAATTAGCGTCGTTCCAGCAAGTGCTGCTTGTGCTGCTGCAAGATTAGCATAAGTGCCTTTTGCTACAATTAAATAAAAGTATACATCTGCTGTTGCCGCAGAAATTGTGCCAATAAATTCTGTGGAATCTAAAAGATTAAAAGATTTTACAACCTCTTTATAATTATTATAAAGTATAGTGCCTGCTACAACACCAGAATAAATCCCATAATATTTATAATCAGATGGCTTTTTGATAAGGACAGCATCTACATTTGTATATCCCGTATAATATTGATAAATATCACTTACTTGTAAAGTATATTCTTTTGTATTTTGCGTCAGTAGCCCTTTTGTAACGTTAAATACATCTTTAACGCCATTAGGCAGGTTTCTCAATGTTACATCTGCTGGAGTATAAGCTTCTGACACTTTATATGGCTCATAAGCTGTAGCAACATTGCCTTTTTCCAATTGCAATTCAAGATTAATATTTGTATCATTTACCGCAAAATTAACATAGTATCCATTCGTTGGAATTTGTAATGCGTTTTGTGTCCATGGATAGGCAACGCTTATAAAATTTTTGTTTATATCATAAATCCATGCTGTTATATTTTTTAATTCTTGATTACGTTCAGAAAAACGATATGATGTAGAAGGTTCTACTCTTATATATTTATTTTTATTTCTTATATAATTTGCATTAGCAATAGGTAATCCAGTAGAAATTTCATATGTTCCCGTTTCAAACTCACCATCAAACAAGTTCTTGCCGATACTCGTAATGCAGACAGGTTCTGTAGAATTAACGCCTGATGAAATATAACTGTCTAGTATATCAGTTTGTTCTACCATTAAGTTTTTATACCATACTGCTCCTGTATCTCCTGCTGCCATGCACCTTGCTCTTAAATGCACTTCCAACTTGACTGCATTCTCTGGGGCAATTTGATTAATAATTGCTGCACGTTCATTGGTAGTTGAATGCTTTGTAAGCGTCGTTCCAATTGGATTTCCACTGCTATTCAGCCAAAGACCAACTATTTCGCCCCTAAACTTGCCAATTATATTTGATATTTCAAAATCAACTGAAATCGTATATGGTTTACCTGGTATAATTCCAGTTATTGTTTGTACTACTCCAGCGTAAATTGAAGCAGCAGATGAAGAAGTTACAGTTATATTTTGAGCCTTTTTTGTTGTGTCTAGCAACATTGTATAAGTTAACGTTGTTCCGCTGCTATTCACGAAACCATCGACAATGCCGTCACCATTGCTGTCTGTGTCCATATTTGATGATTTTACAAGGTTTTGCCTTGTATTACCACAAATCTGATAGTCGCTAATTTGTCCTTCTGTGGCAAGTGAAAATATTTCTGTAGTTTCTTCCTGCTCAACATATGCAGGCTCGGATATTTGTGCTTCTATTTTTGTTACTCTATCTTTTATTTGTCCCGCCGCATTTGAAAGCTTAGCATCAGTCAAACTACCATCAGGCACTTGTCCAAGCACTGCCTGAGTTATTCTTGCATTAGTCTGCTCTATTGCACCTTGTACATTGTCAGAAGTAATCTCTGATACAGCTGATATTTTTATTTTACTTGCACCACTGTTTCCTGTTGTTGTACTTTGCATATCTGTTTTTGTGTAGTATCTATTATCATGGTCTGCACTCGTTTTATGTGTATTAATAAGACTGTTTACTTCTGTTTCAGTATAATACCTTCCGTCATGGTCCGCACTAGTTTTATGTGCAACTAATGCATTAACATTGTTTGTTATATTTGTATCAATATGTGTTTTAAGCGCTTCTAATAAGCTTTGCACTGTTGTTCCTGATAACCCTGATATTGCAGTAGCATTAATAAAGTCCGCTCCACTTGCTCCGTCTTCCGTTGACTTTAATTTATTCCTAAGCGATTCAAGTATGGCCTGCACTGTTGTACCTGACAAATCAGATATTGCAGTAGCTCCTATTTGATCTGCGCCACTTTCCCCATCTGCGGTGCTTTCCAATGCAGGTATTAATACGTTATTTATATAATCTTTTATATCATTCGGAGCTTTATCAAATAATGCCTTTAAAACTTCCGGGGTATATCCTTCTTCGCTTTTGGGCTGATTTGGCAAGCTTTGATGATAGTTTAAATCTGTTAATAATCTATCTATTGCCATGTTATGCCTCCTTTATTTAGACTCGCCGCCAGCTCTTGCGGCAAGATTAATTGATAATACTGTTGCAGATGTCATGTTGGAATTGTTCTTTAATATAAGTTTGAAATAAGTGAATTTTTTCGCTTTAACTTTAAGTCTGAAAGGCTGAGGATTATATCTGGTATTATAAGTCCAATTTTCATAGTCAAGCCTTGCATAATCAAAGAGGTTGTATTCTATTGTCTGTATTTCTGTTGTATTTATATTTCTATCTGTTTCCCACTCTACGTCAAGACTTACTTTTATCTCAGGTTTGAGAGATATCCATATTCGATTAAGATATTTTCTTAACCATTCTGCTCCAAAGTCGTAAAAATTCATTTCCCAGTATGCATCTATAGTAATACCTTCATCAGTAGGTCTATCATCGTCAAAACACATTATCGTACCTTGAGTGCCAAAATATAAATCACCATCTATAACTAAAAAGCATGTTGGCTTATGGCCTAACTTGTACCGATACCATACATCAATACGATAATTATATATCCATACATCATTATCATGACATATCCAATACTCCCATTTCTGTTCATAATCGCATGTTATGCATTTACTTAAGTCTATATTATCCAAGTCCGGTTGTACTCTCTTACTCTTGTATACTGCGTTTCTCTCGTCTCTTACGTTTGTTGATATCCATTCGTAAACGCCTTCCATAAGTGTGTAAGGATTATTTTGTATTACTCTGCTCTGATTAAATGCCACATTACCTTTTACACTGTTTAATGGATATAAAGGAAATGAAACCAATTTATCACCTAGCTCATCATATTCTAAGTTGTAATATGAATACCATGCTTCATTTTCCTTAAATATGATCTGTCTATCATATTGTCTTACTATATCCGTAATGGCATACTCGCTTGAACCTACATCATTAAAATACAATTCCGGAAAGTATTCTGCAGAAGGTACACCGTCTGCCAATTCGCTGTAATATGTCCTATTTGGTGTATCAGGATTACCCCATATAAATACCCTTGTATCATTACTACCACCAAATAACATTGCAGCTCTGCATTTTAGCACAGCATCTCTATTACCATTTCCCTTAGTCCACTGTATTTCAAGAGTGTTGAATCCTTTTTCTAGTCCGGCAAATGTGACTATACCTTTTTCTTTGTCTACTGTATATTTGCTCGTTTCTTGCAATTCACCTTCTACCCATACTTTATCTACTCTATCAATATTTGTTTCTGCAAGTTGAAAAGTTGTAGAAGAACCATCAGGCGAAAACTGTTGTCGCTTCTTACCTGTAAGTAGATTAACAGGCTCATACAGGGTACCGCCTCCCCCCGGTGGAGTGCTTACTGCAATTAATGGAATATATCCCTCCACATCAACAATATTTCCACTACCCGTCCATTTTTTATATTCTGCTCCATTAAGTATGTACACATTATCATTAAAAGCAAAAAATACTGTTTTTGCATCAGTAAGTGTGCCTATGCTTGTATTGGTACCAGTAATCATGTCATGTTCATATACATTACCGTTACAAGCAAACAAAAAATGGTATGTTCCATTTAGTTTTCCATACCACATGCCCCTTACTATGCCTTGTATATTGTCAAACAGTTTTCTGTACCCTTCTCTTTTTTTAAGCTTGTAATTTTCTGTTATGCGAAAGTTTTGCATATCTCCGCTTTCGCCCAGTTCAATTTGTGTATCTCCTGTTGTATCTATGTTAATACCCAAAAACCTACTAATTTCAGTTGGAATTCTTTTTGTAGTTTGTCTTATTGTTGCCATTATAAATCACCCGCCATGCCGGATAATACGCCGTATACGTCAGTAATTTTTTTTGACACTGCCGGTATGTTTCTCTTTAATTCTTCATAACGCTGCTGAAAGAATGATGCTGAATCCGGATCCTCTGTCAGCATTAAATGTGCTGCTAAGCCATACGGCATAATTATAAGTGCTGTTCTATCAGATACCTGTAATGTATCATTTATTGTTTCAACTTTAACTGGTATTTTTGATACATCTTCTTTTTGTAATAATTCTGCTTGCAATATTGTGAGTATTCCAGGCGTTTTTACTTGATATCCTTTTGTGTTTGTTGGATTTATTATTCCTGTTTCTTCTCTCTCATCTATTAAATCCATGGTTATGTCAAACACTTCTTTGGCTGTTACCATGTCACCACCTCCATATAGAATAAAAAGGCAGAAAGCTTTTACACTCTCTGCCTTAATGGTGATAAGACTATTTACTATCTTCTTTTTTATCTTCTTTTATGGGTTTACCTTTTTCATCACACTCGGAAACAAATTTAAAACCTGATTTTTCAAAGGCTGAACCCTGATTTTTGTCCCTTGCTATTAATGTATCGCCTTTATCGTTTTTATATAAAAGCATCTAAATTACCTCCTTATGCTGCTGTTTTATGAACGTATAATGCACCTTTCTTATTATCTAAGACAAATGCATCATAGCGTACTCTACCTTCAACTAACCAACCATTAATGCCTGGAGGATTGTTATGTGTCTTATAGTCAGACAGCTTCTCTGCTGCAACAGTAGCAGCCGGATGTGCGATAATAAATGCCGTATTAGCTGGTAAATAAACAGAAGGTACTTTGATTATTTTTACATTGTCTATTTCCCCGACCTGTCCATTTACAAGCATTTTCTGAGAAATGTCACCGGATTTGATAAACGTGGGATCTTGCTTTATTAAGTTATAAAAAGCAGGGGTAACAAATGCAACTCTTTTTACCTGTGGCACTTTGTTATCATCTAGGTATGCAGTTCCGGCAAGGAAAGACTCATAAGCATTAGACTTTGTTACTTCTGCCGTTGCTTTTCCTCCTGCTGCTATCGCAGCAGCGCTCATTACAGCTAATCTATATGTGTCAATTTCAGGTACAATAACCTCGTCAATTTGTCTGGCAAGCGCCTTTCCTGCCTGCATTACCATGTTTGTGTCCTGATAGTTTTTTCTGTCAATTGTAAATGTGAAAGACCTATCCTTTGAAAGCTGCATTGTCTGAACTGTATTCTGTAGTTCGTCCGGTTCTCCATATCTGTTGCTGCCTGTTATTTGATAATCATTCATGACAACAGTGGGTATGCCATACACAGTTATTGAATTTACGCCTTCCCAGTCATATTCATGATTAACTGCTACCTCTGTAAGTGACTTTAGTTTAAATCTCTCATCAACTTTTGTACTATACTTACTTGCTAAGTTTATAGCCATATACATCATCCTTTCTTGTATTTTTTAAAATTAAATTGAATTAAAACCAATCAAAAACGGATCTTCTGAGGTTTCTTCTTTACTTCCATGCTCTGTTACACTACCAACTACAGCTTTTTTGCTTACTTCTTCTTTTTGCTTGGCTGCAGCTAGTGCGTTTTTAAGTTCTGTATATGCGTGTTCCATATACGCATATTTTAACGGTACGCCTTTGTCAACTTGCTGCCAAACACTGGTTGGGATATCCTCAGCTTTTACATCAGGAAAAGTTGTCAAAAAGTCTTGGTATTCTTTTTGTTTTTTCTCCTGTGCTGCGGCCGCTTCTTCTTTTTTCTTTATTTCTTCACGGAATTTTCGATTTTCAAGAATTTCCCTTGCAAGGTCTGCAGGAATGTTTTTTTGAATAAGCTCATTAAGCTTCTCTTGTTCTTCCTGCTTTCGCACAGCTTCAATATACTGCTCTGGCGTCATGTTGTATTTTTGAGCTTGCTGATTTACATACAACAATCGTGGATCAGACTCCAATTGTTTGAGCCGTTCCATTACTTTGTCATAATTCATACCTTTTTGTGCAAGCATTACCGCTTCATCAAGTGAGATTTCTTTCTCTTCATGATTGTATTTAATCTTGATTTTTTGCGGCTGTATTTCTTTTGTCTGTTCTGTTTGTGTCTGCTCAGTTGTCCCCTTTGATGTCTGCTGCTCCGATTCGGTCGTTGGTGTTGCGCCCTCCCCGGTTGGCTGTTGCTCACTTTCTGTCTCTGGTATGACAGAATCAATATCATCAGGCAGAATCGCATCCTCTTCTGCAAATAACTGCAGATTTATTTTTCTTTTCAAATTAATCTCTCCTTTCGCTATGGTTGGCGATTTTTACATTAAAAAAAGCGATTGTTTAAAACAGTCGCTCTTATATATTTGAAGTGGCTATTAAACCACTTGCTGACTTTGAATCATCATTTGCTTTACTGTTGCCTCCATTTGTTCGGCCGGCAATGACTTAATTTTTTCTTGTACGTCAGGCGACAATGTTTCAACAAACCTTGCCATTTGCTCATATAATAGTTGCTTATCTTGGTCCTGTTGCATACGCTCTTCAAGTTTATTTATAAGCTCTTGTTTGCGTGGGATATATTCACCCGGTATCCTTTCAAGATAATCTATTATGTCAAGATATCCACTCGACAATAGATTATCCAATGTCTGCACTGCTGCTATCTCACTCCAATAAGAAGCCTCACCAACATCTGCTCTTATATTGAACCACATATTCTTAAGCACACTAAAATCAAAAGTAGCAAGTTGCTTTATTCCATTTTTTTGTATTACTATTGGCCGGACTCCATAATAGGTTCCCATCATATCTAAAAGTATTCTACCTATATTTTCAATCCATCTATATAGGTTGGCCTTTGGATTTTGTAACGGCACTATAGAAGATTTCTGTACTGCTATTATTGCACTTGTGTTTTTCGGATCTATTTGTCCAAGCGCCGCATCTGAAATTCCCATAGTTTCCTTAGTATACTGCATTGCAAGCTCTATACATTGTATAATTTGCTGTGACATTTCTCCGGGCTTCAGATATGTGGCAACATTGCCTATGTTTTGGCTGGGGTCTAATGTTACTCCTATAGCCTGCGCAATCTCGTTTGTCCACTCAGGAATAACAGCCGAATTATATACTGCTTTGGGAAATGCAGTCATCATAAGGTGATACATCACCATTGCAAACATACGGTTTATAAAAATCTGATTCGGTAATAATCCTGTACATATTGCCCTACCATGATATGTATTCTTTTGTCTTTCCCAGTTCAGCCATGCCACTGGGTAAAGGTCTAATCCTGTGTCAATGTCTTTGTATATATAAGCGTTTTCTACACTTTTGCTTGCCTTTATCCTGCCTGTCTTTTTGTCTCTTCTATAAACAATAATGTAAAATGCTTTGCCGTATTCATCTGTTTCAACCTCAATTTCACCTGCATCACCGGCTTGACTTTCATAGTTGCGGTCGCTTTCGATTTGCTCGACTTCTTTACTTTTATATTGCTTTGCCTCTTCTTTCAAGTTCTCAACCATATCACGTCCAGATATAATTATGTATGGCTGCTTTTCTACATCTGGATTGTTGGCATTTCCGAAATACACGTTTGTACCATCCACAAGTTCCATCTCTATTTCACCAGTTACATCAGTGTATGCTGCTCCGTATGGCCGCTTGTTTTTATTAAAAATAAAGTGTGCACATGCATCTCCTGTAATAGCAGCATCAAATAATGCGTCTCGGATTTTAAAACTCATTTCAAACTTTTCAAAAAGATTATCTACCATGGCGTTAGCTATCTCTGCTGCATCTGCTTCTTGAACCATTTGCGGCGTTGGATTATCGTCTGTATATAAAAGTGGCTCAAATTGTATTTTTGTGTCTGCACTTGTGAGAGAGGCAACAAAAAATTGAATAACACGCTTAATTATATTAAATACCGGTTTTGGCATGTTCTCTGCCGTGATATTACGCCATTGGTCCCCATTGAAAAACGCTAAATTTGCGTTTACAGTATCATAATAATTCGGGGTAAGGCTATTGTTATATCGCTTGCCCGCTTCGTACAGTTCCCAGTCTTTTGTTCTATCCATTGTTATTTACTCTCCTTTGCAGTGCCTTATTTACATCGTAATTCATAATTTCAACAAAACTTTTGTACATTTCCTGCATTCTTTTTGCCGCTTCTTCATTCTTTGTCACAGTTTGCGGTTTTGATTTGCTACCTTCTTCGTATCCACATTTATAGCCAACATAAGCTGCAAATAAAAATGCAATAAAAAAAACTACTCCTAAAAGTAGTCCTATAATAAAATTTACCATTGTATCACCTCTACCACTTAAATATTTGTTTGTTAACTGTACCGCCCATAGCCTTAACCATCTCTTTATAACGTTGCTCAGCATCTTCTGTACTCTTTTTCTTTTTCTGTTCTTGCATAAACTGTATACATTCCGCATTGAGAGCATATCTTACAGCATCAATCGAGTGATTATTTTTATCAGGATATTCTGCTTTAAAATTTCCATTTGCGTCCTTTTCCAACTCATAATTGAGGAATTCTCTTGCCGTGTTGGGACATCTTATATCGTCAATGATTATTTCCTCTAAGTCCTGTAAAAACTTTATGCCAAACTCCACGCTGTCTGGACCTTTCTTAACGCCCACTACACGCAAACCGTATTGTGTCAATTCGTTAATGCTTTTAGGCTCAGCAGAATCAGCATATACTAACTCATTATTCTTGTTTTCTTCTCTGATTTTTTCATATGCTTTTCTGTTGCTTAAACCAACCTCGTATATTTCATGGAATATATATAATCGCTTGTGCTTTCTGTTATATGCTACAGTATTATATGCAAACGGATCTATTGCATAACCAAAATCAATACCCCTCCTTATTACAGTGAAGCTTTGAATTTCTTCATCCGTTATCCTTCTTATTGTTACATTTGTAAATATCTCTCCGCCTGTGCCAGTTACTTCTCCAAGATATTCATGTGCATATGCTTTAGGTTTTGTTTTCTTCAAATATTCCGCTTCAATTAAGAATTGCTCTCCAAGCCACTCCCGTGGTACATCTAAATATGTGCTGTGATGTACTAGTCTGTCTGACCTTGTCAACTTCACTTCTGTATTTACCCAGCTGTTCATACTCTTTGGCGGATTATAAGTATAAAGAACAACAAACTTTTCGCCCCCACGCATAAGTGATTGGTTTATTGTTCGTATTTCCTCAGGACCGTTAAATTCGTCAACTTCTTCATACCATATAAATTTGCAATATCCTTTTTTGAATTTAGTTGACTTTATTTTCTTAATATCTTTTTCGAGTAAAGCTCCACGAAACAAAATTTTTTGCTCTCTTGGCTTGTATGTTATAGTTAATGGGCTTTCTTTTGTTTCCCAATACGCAAACACGCCAAGTTTTTCAATTGCCCAACAAAGTTGCTCATAAACAGAATCATGACATGTTTCTTTTACTTTTCTTAATGCTACTGCATTAGCATTAGGATCTTTCATCATACCCAAGATTATTTCAATTGCGACAAATGATGATTTTGTACTTCCTCTGCCACCTTTAAGCCAATAGTGAGTATGTCTATTATTTTTTATATCTTTATGCACATCAAAAAAAGAAGGTGCAATTATTTTCGATAATTCCATACTTGCCCACCTGCTTTTACTTTATATCATCCACTATTTTTACTCCAACATCACCACTGAAATCGATTTTATCAGTAAACATGCCTAAGTGTTTTCCAATTAGCTCAAGGGCTTTCAACTTATCGCACATTTTAACTTCACGTTCCACAATGTCGCCATCTTCTGCTGGTATAGTTTTTACTTTTATACTGGCAATTGCAGCTGTATCTTCTCTATTTGCATCATCACGAATCGTGGCCTCATCCATATTGATTACATCGGTTGGATTGACAAAGGCAACTTTGGCCAGTTCACGAAGCACTCTATCTTGAGTAATTCCGGTCCTTTTTGACCGCTCAGCCATGGCTTGCTTTATAGCTTCAGCTACCCTAGTTTTCCCTAGTAACTCAGGTCCAATTTTATCAGCATTTTTTACACTGTAACCTGCCCTAATAGCGGCCTGTGTTGCATTTAAATCAATCAAATACTCTTCAACGAATCTTTTCTGCTTTTCTGTTAATGCCATTATAACCTCACCTACCTTAAATATAGTCCGTTGGTTTCTATAAAAATGCAATAAAATAGCCTAGCATTACACTAGGCTATAGATAATTATTTTTGCTCTATTATTTTGAATTTTTTCAAAAATTTATTTAATTTATACTTGACATCCTGCTAGTGTTTTATTCTTCTACACAAAAAAGGGAATTCCTGCATATATTATAAAATTATTTTGTATATATTTCATGTTTTTGTTTTTCTGTTTTTTTAATTATCTCATCTAAAAATACGTTCTTGGGCATTGCCGGACTATAATTATCGCAATTTATCCTCCCTGTGAATTTTTCATCTTCCAACTTTGGACACCCCAAACAATCCCGGCACCAACCACTTAATTTTCTTATCATAATCATCACTCGACATAAATAAAATTGCCCTGCAGGCCATTCAGCCCGCAAGGCTATCAATATAGGAGGTCAATAAAAAAAACCGCTTCAAGTTTCCTTGTGCGGTTCGTGATTATCCAGCTTAATAATATCACAGAAAAAGCGGACAAAACGGACAATTTAATTTTTCTCCAAAAATCTATTGCACATTTTCCTCGCACTATCCGCCGTATTCCCCCCACCAATATGCGCTGCAATCTGTTTCCAGGAGAGGCCGTTCACATACCGCAGTGTTATTATCTGCCGTATTAAACTATCCGGCACTGTTTCTATATATTCTTCAATTTCCTCCCTCTTATCCATAAGTTCATTTAGTCGTCTCTGCAATTTCTTCCGCAGTCGCTTCACTCGTCTCTCATATTCCGGCACAGCAATGCCTTCTATATGAAACGTCTTTGCCTGATATGGCCACACCGGATTCGACCCCTCTACAACATCATGTGCCATATTCTTTTCGACAAGGTATTCCGCATTGGCTATCTGTTTTTGTAGCAATTCTATTTCTTTGTTCAAATACCTAAGTTGTTTCAGTTCTTTCTTAGTCATAATACTTCCTCCCCTTCTCCCGGCAGCAGTCCACCCCTGCCTGGCTTCGGTCGTTCGGTCATGATGTTAAAATAATATTTATCCACATTTTCCACATCTGCAGCAGTAAGGACCAATTCTGTTATGTCATGCGTCTTCGTATTAGCTGCAAATGCTATTAGTTTCGTAAATACTTCCGGTGCTGTTGCCTGTACATATTCGCCAATCGTAATGATTGGCTCGCATTTCTCTCGTTGTATCCTTATGTATCTCATAATCCCCTCCTTAAGCAAAAGAGGCACCCCAACAGCTTTCGCCGTGAAGTGCCTCCGGTTTTCCGGTCAGCTATTTGTATAACACTAATCCTTTTGTGCCATTCGGTGCAGTATAAAATATATCTATCCTCCTTCCTTCCGCATCTGCGAATCTTTTTTCAAGATTGTACACAGCTTTTGCGCTCTCAAAGTTCCATATTTTCCTTTCCATCGTCCAGTCAAGCCCCTCTATTTCAACCGTCCAATAATACTTTTGACCGCCTGTCTTATCTAAGAATTTTAAAAAAGTATCAAGATCAGTTTTCATCATCGCTATTCCCCTCCTTAACTCGTTCTACTGTAATTTCCTCTTTGAATCGTCTGGTAATTATAATTGTATTAATATTATCTAGCACTTCTTCAGGTAGATTAATCTTGACTGTTTTTTCTTCGGGTAAATAATCAAATTGAATAATATTATCATTCATTTTTTTAGCCCTCCTTATAAAAAGTTTTACAATTTAACTTTCTCCGTCGCTTTCTCAATCATCACCGGCAGTCCATCCTGAACCTTTATCACTAATTCCCCATACCCAAGCTGCCGGATGAATTCCAGCAGCCGTTTTTCCTTTTCATGAAGTTTTTGAGATGTATATGTAATTTTGTTATCCATCTTATCACTCCATTTCAAATCCACTTTACTTTGTCAAGCTTTCAGAATGGCAGATCATCGTCATCGTCAACAAATCCCGCATTAAAGTCATTTTGCTGTTCCGATTCTGCCTGACTGACTTCCTGGGCCTGTCCAACCTTGCCGTCTGCAAAGTATACTCTTTCTGCCTGAACCTCAACGGTATAATGCCTTACTCCCTGATTGTCCTCATAAACGTTATTCCTGAGGTTTCCTTCTACAAGAACACGCACTCCTTTTCTGAAGTACTTGCTGACAAATTCAGCCGCGGCCCTCCACGCAACTATACTGAAAAAATCCGCCTGTCTTTCTTCTCCGGCCTTCTGGTACGGCCGTTCCACCGCAAGCCTGAAACGGCATACAGGGATGTTGGTGCCTGTGGTGTATCTGAGTTCAGGGTCCGCTGTTAAGCGGCCCAACAGTATGACTTTGTTCATATTACATCCCCACTTTCTTTCTCAATCCCATATTCCTGTCCCTCAAAATTTTCTATTTTCGTAGCGTCGATAATTTCAACCTCAACCCTCGGGTTCTGCTTGTCCACCCGGAACCTGTGAATAATGCTAACAATGTACTTCTGATTGTCGTTCGGTATCACCTTTGCAGCTACAAGACCATCCAGTATGAATTTCTGCCCGGCCATGATGTTGTCCGGGTCCCGGCGCCTGTCGGGCTCAAACCAGGTGATGACCAAGTAGGCCTTTTCAAACTTTGGCAACCGGGCCTGTTTCGCCAGCCAGGCCACTTCTTCGGTGTACTCCTTCTTC
>Ga0134104_1001394_pt1 | contig 21498 bp, 21 predicted proteins | sample 15_3_2metaG_FD_94455 | JGI IMG/M metagenome (GOLD analysis project Ga0134104, IMG submission 94455) | Switchgrass degrading microbial communities from high solid loading bioreactors in New Hampshire, USA - 15_59_3.3_214_A2 metaG | ecosystem: Engineered > Bioreactor > Semi-continuous > Anaerobic...
CCATTTATTATTTTAAATATTTGTATACTTTTTTAATACTTGAATAATACTTGTATGTATAATTTCTGATATAACTAGTTTATTTATATGCGCCAACCTGCGTTTTTAACAATACATTTAAATAACTTGTTGTGATGGCATTTTAATAGTAGGATACCTTTTGGGACAGGAAGCCTTTAGGGACAGTTCTCTCCTTTTTGCATTTTTAATGCGCATAAAAAAAGCGACAGTTGAAAACCGGTCTTCTGTCGCATGGTTCGGCTTATGCCTATCTATTTAACTCAATGTTCCTTCCAATCAATCTGATAACAATAATAGCAATTACTCCTCCAATTATGGCTGTCAGGAGCTGAGGCCAACTGAATAGTGCATTCATTACTTTCGCAAAATTATCCGGAACTCCGAAATACCTTGTAAAGAGTGAAACCGAAGTATAGAGAAAAACGAACTTCAGTACAGCACCAATGGCAACCCCTGCAACTTGACTTTTTTTGTAGAGTAAATAGAAACACAACACTATTATCACATTACCCAAAGCTATAAATGGTGAGAAAGACAAAATAAAAGGTGCAATTGGTGCTTTATTTGTAAATGCCGATACAAAAGGTGCGATTACCGATATGGTTACACCCCCCCAAACTCCTGTAGCTGCAGTGGAAACCAATAAAATTGCATTAATCAGCGGCCCTACAATATAGTTATTATTCGGTCCCAGAAATCTTCCCATCATTTGAAACACTATCGCCAAAGCCAATAGTACACCTGTTCTGGTCATATACCTTACTTTTACGCTGTTCATTTCATACCCCCCTTTCATTGTACTTAACCTCTTCTTGGTAGCAAATTTTCCCATTCTGTTCTTAAAAGGCCATAGAGATGCAAATCATATCTTTTTCCATCCCTATTGATAAATTCCCTGTATGTACCTTCACGTACGAATCCAAAGCTTTCATAAAGCTTTATTGCACGTTCGTTATAAGAAATAACGCTTAAATGAATTCTGTGAAAATTCAATTCATTAAACCCAAAATCAAGCATTAGTGCCATGACTTCTTTTCCAATTCCCTTGCTGGTATAAAATTTATCTCCTATTCCTATATAAAACATAGCAGTTCCATTGCTCCAAATTATATCATTAAATCCTGTAACGCCGATTATTTTATCCGCCTCATTGATTCTGACGGCAAACATGCACTTATCAGTTGAGTTGTAATGTTCGTCAACCATTTTCTCAATCTGCACTCCGGACCTTGGCATAGCCGGTACCATATCATAATACCTCAAAAATTCAACGTCATTATACCATTCTTCCATTAACGGAATATCTTCTTTCCTTATGGAAGTTAGTTTTATGTTCTCTCCTTTTAATACATTCCTCATAATAATCAGCCTCCGCAATATCAATATTACCAAAATATATAACTTTGAAACAAGTATCATAAAACTGTAATACGATAAAATATTAAAATAGACAACATATAAATACCAATGCCCGGATAACTATACATATATGCATAGCCATCCGGGCATTGATAAAACATTAATAGAATATTGGTCAGAAATTATCTTGTTTTGGAATCAAGGCTGCAATTACTTCTGCACCCTTCACAACCAGAGCAACACGTACTTTCACCTTTTGCCATCTTCCTTATTAACCTGACAACTAAAAACACTACACATGCTGCTATAAGACCGCCAAGTATCCAATTAATCATAATTATCGCCTCCATTATTTATTGACTATGCAAGCCCCAGAAGTCTTCCACCCTGATATACCAGAAACGCTACAAACCACGCTACTGCCATCTGATATCCTGCTGAGAAAAGTGCCAGTTTCCATGAATTCAATTCTCTTTTGATAGCTGCAAAAGCTGCAATACATGGCATATAGAGCAGAGTAAATACCATGAATGAATATGCCTTAAGCGGTGTGAAATAGGATTGGAGAGCGGCTGAAATACTTGCCGCTTCTTCCCCTACCCCGTTAAGTATTCCTATAGTAGACACTACAACTTCTTTTGCAACAAGTCCGGTCAGCAATGCCATTGAAGATTTCCAATCACCAAATCCCAGCGGTGAGAAGATAGGCGCAATCACTTTTCCAATAGTTCCAAATATACTGTCTGCAGGATCCTCAACCATACTGAAAGAAAAGCTGAATGACTGACAGAACCAAATAAGCACTGAAGCTGTAAATATTATAGTACCCGCTTTTTTCAGAAAGCCTTTAATTCTGTCCCACATATGGATTGCAAGACCTTTTATTGTAGGAACTCTGTATGGCGGAAGTTCCATAACAAATGGTGCAACCTCTCCCTTGAAAACAGTATTCTTCAGTAGTATTCCGGAAAGTATTGCTACAACAATTCCAAGCAAGTAAATTGAAAATATAACAACTGTCTGATTTCTAAAGAAAAAAGCTGCAGAAAAAAGTGCATAAACAGGAAGTCTGGCCCCACATGACATAAATGGAGTAAGTATGATGGTCAATTTCCTGTCTTTTTCATTTTCCAGTGTTCTGGCAGCCATAGCCGCCGGCACAGTACATCCAAATCCCATAAGCATAGGTATAAACGATTTTCCGCTGAGACCAAGTTTTCTAAGCATTCTGTCCATCACGAAAGCGGCTCTTGCCATGTAACCACTGTCTTCAAGTATTGATAAGAAAAAGAAAAGTAATATGATTTGGGGAATAAAAGCCAATACACTTCCAAGACCGCCAATAATTCCGCTTACAATCAATTCTACAAGCCAATCGGCACCACCTGCTGCCAATAGCCAGCCCTCAACTGCTTCTGCCAGTGTTTCGTTAATGAAACCATCAACAAAATCCACACTATAAGAGCCTATAGCTCCAAAAGTAATTCTGAAAACAATAAACATAATTGCTAGGAAAATCGGTATAGCAAGTATACGGTTTGTCACAATCTTGTCAATCTTGTCTGAAACTGTAAGCTCTCCACTTTTATGTTTCTTCTTAACTGCCTTTGATACAATTTTCGAAATGTACTGGTATCTTGCATCTGCAATAATGGTTTCTATGTCAATATCGTATTTATTTTCAAGCTCCTCACGGAGTGATGTAATTTTAGACAGCAAAGAATCATCCAGTTTGAGTTTTTCAATTGCTTTTTCGTCGCCTTCAAGGAGCTTCAATGCAGCCCATCCTGGATTATAACCTTTATCAGATGCTACTTTTGCAGTAAGTTCCTCAATCAATTCAATGCTTCTATTAATAGAATCATCATAAAATAACTCAGTATGCTTTTCTACTTTTTGAACTGCTAACGCTTCAGCTACCGCCAGTGCCCTTTCTACAACTTCACGAACACCTGTGCCCTTATTGGCTGATGTGGGTACAACAGGCATATCTAAAGACTCTTCGAGCTTTTTTATATCTATGGTGTCACCCCTTGAAGTCACAACGTCCATCATATTCAGCGCTACAACAACCGGAATGCCAAGCTCTTTCAGCTGCAAAGTGAGATAAAGGTTTCGTTCGATATTTGATGCATCCACTATATTGATTACTACATCTGGCTTTTCTTCTATTATATAATCTCTGGCAATTATCTCTTCCAGCGAATATGGTGAAAGTGAGTAAATGCCCGGAAGGTCAACAATCTTTATGTTTTCCTTAAATTTCTTTACTCTTCCTTCTTTTTTCTCAACTGTTACTCCCGGCCAGTTCCCCACATATTGCGTACTACCTGTCATTTCATTGAACATGGTCGTTTTCCCGCAATTAGGATTGCCTACAAGGGCAAATGTATACAGCATTTTATCCTCCTCTATTTGATTTTGATAATCATTCTCATTTTATTGGTAAAAAATATATTTTTACCGGCTCAATATATAATTGTAATAATTTTATCTTCGAACCATGAACAATAACTCTAAGCCATGAAGCTCAGTCAAGATACTATTATATTTTCAGCTTCAGATTTTCTCAGAGTAAGTTCATAACCTCGTATGTTGACCTCAATAGGATCACCCAGAGGAGCTACTTTTCTAACCAGCACTTCGGCTCCCCGTGTTACTCCCATATCCATAAGACGTCTTCTAACACTTCCTTCGCCTTTTATCTGAATTATTTTACCCCTTTCTCCACTCTTAAGCTCTTTTAATGTTCTCTCCACTTTTAATTACCTCCCGCAACCTTCAACCATAAGTAACTGTGCTATCCCTCTATTAATTGCTATTCTTGAACCCCTAACGTTGAGAATTATATTTCCATTATTTTCAGAAACCACACTGACTTCAGTTCCAGGCACAAGGCCAAGCCCTTCAAGAAATCTCACTGTCTTTTCTTTAGCCCTGCAACCTGTAATAACTGCATTTTTTCCAGAACCGAGCATCGTTAAAGGCATTTAACCACCTCCAATTGATTACAATATAATTATATTCTTATTGATAATGATTGTCAATATCAATATGTCAATTTTTGCTTACATGACACAGTATTAACCCATACAAAAAAGAGCTTCTTTTGAAGCTCTTCTTAATAACAGGTACTGAATTCACTTAACATAAGTTAACTTGTTGTACCAGAATTCTATATCGGGACATCAGGCTTAAGAGCTAAAAATAACCGGCTCTCAGGATATCCGCAATGCTATATCATTACCTGGCACATCAAGTTAAGTAAATAAAACTTAAAGACTAAACCAGTATAGGCTGAATCTGTTTCCCTTCAAGCGCTGCCTGTATAGTTGGTATTATCATATCGTATTTGGCTACCAATGAATTGCTTTTTTTCAATGGATCATCCTGTCCAAAAGGCACGAAATATACATTTTTCATATTCAACAGTAAACCAAGGTTTTTCGCGTTGTTGCTAAGTCCGTCGTTCGTAGATATGGCAATTACTACCGGCTTCTGATTTCTCAGCTGTGCTTTTACAGCCATTGTTACTGTTGTATCGGTAATAGCATTTGCTATCTTTCCGAGAGTGTTTCCGGTACACGGTGCAACTACAAGTATATCAAGAAGTTTTTTAGGTCCGATTGGTTCTGCACCGACTATTGTTGTTATCGGCCGCTTGCCTGTTATATTCTCAAGTTTCAGCTTCCACTCCTCCGCCCTGCCGAATCTTGTATCAAACTTATCTACCGATTCCGATATGATCGGATATACTTCCGCTCCCTCTTCAACCATTTTTTCTATCCAGGGGATTACTTTATCGAAAGTGCAGAAAGAACCTGTCAATGCAATCCCTATTTTTAAGCCGTTAAACAGCATTTTTATACCCCCAACTCATTAACAATATTATATATTGTCTCTTTAATATAATTGGCTGCAGTTACCGGAGCCACCTTACCCGGCAGGGAGAGTGCCCAGATAACTTTTATTCCTAAGTTTTTAGCACTTTCAAAATCTATCCCTCCAGGTTTAGAAGCCAGATCGATAACAAGACAGTCTTTACGTATTTTTTTTAGTTTATCAGCACTCAGAACAATACTAGGAATTGTATTGAAGATTACATCCATCTGTTCCAGATAGTTTTCTATATTGTTCAAATGTACAGGTTTATAGCCATAACTCTTGACCCATGCTAAATCCGAATGTTTTCTGGCTTCCACAAATACATTTGCACCCAGTGCGCTCAGCGCTTTTGCCAATATTTTCCCTATTCTTCCATAGCCCAGTACCAGTGCATTGCTGCCATGAAGTGTTATGGGCATTTCCTCCATTGCAATCTGAATTGCTCCTTCTGCGGTTGGAATTGCATTAAGTACTGCCATTTCCTCCCTTTTAAGTATGTCTACTGAGTAAACATTGTATATCTCTGCAAGGTGTTCTATTTTTTCGCTTATTCTTCCGGCAATAAACAGCTGATTTTTATTCATGGTTTTGAATATTTCGTTTATATGTATTTTTTCTGTATGAAAAGGTGCATTAAGCGTTTCATTATCGTTAGAACAGGGCAATGGTCCGATTATAACATCAGATTCATCAATTGCCAGCGCCAGATCCTTACTTTCTTCAATCTTTAGTTCAAAACCCGCACTGTTGAATCCATATATGTTAACATTATTACCATCGTCAGCAAGTAGTTCAGCCAGCTTAACATTGCGCAGGTCTCCTCCGATAACTGTATACTTTCTGTAATTCATTGGCAATCCCTCCATTTGTGTCAGCCTTTTACGTAGGTTTACTACATTTTATGTGTATTGCATATTATTAGTGCTTGTACAAAAAAGTTAACAAAAAAAGAGCCCCTTAAGGGACTCCTGTTACTTTATGTTATCCAAAACTTTTGCACCGCCTTATCACAATGAATCTTATTTGATAATAAGCCTTATTCGATAAGAAGCATTATTCGATAATGAGGTAATCTACTTGTTGACTTAGTTTAGTTTTAATGATTTCTTCAGGTCAAATTTTTTATTAACATTTCCAACTGCGGAAAAACCTACATTTTTCAGGTCAAAAACTTTATCTATTACTTCATTGACACTATTGATGTCCACTTTTTCAATCTTAGACAGAATCTCTTCAGGAGTATTTATATATCCCATGAGCAGCTCAGATTTGCCAATACTGCTCATCCTGCTGCTTGTACTTTCAAGCCCGAGTATATAATTACCCTTAAGCTGCTCCTTCGATTTATCTAAATCATCCGAATTCACACCTTCTTTTTTAAGCAGCTCAATCTCATTCACTATAAGGGATAAAACTTCATCCATATACTTTGGTTTCATCCCTGCATAGATGGTAAAAAGGCCGGTATTCTTATATGATGAAGGATATGAATATATAGAATAGACAAGTCCTTTTTCTTCGCGGATTTTCTGAAACAACCTGGAACTCATCCCCCCACCAAATATATTGTTGACTGCAAGAAGGGAATATATCAAATCATTTCCATGCTCAATTCCATTAAATCCTAGACATATATGTGTTTGCTCGGTATCCTTGTCTTTCAGCTTTACACCACTTATAAATTCTACATTTCCATAACTGTTTCCGGCATATTTGCCGGAAACCCAACTTCCAAAATATTTTTCCACAGTTTTTAGAAGATGGTCATAATTAAAACTACCTGCCACAGCAATTACGCAATTATCAGGCGTATAATTCTTTGAAATATAATCCAGTATCATTTTTCTGTCTATATTCAGTAGACATTCATGAGTACCAAGTATGGGGTATCCCAGGGGATTTCCGCACCAAATCGTTTCTGAAAGTATATCGTGTACAAGCTCTTCAGGCGAGTCTTCATACATGCCTATTTCTTCAAATATTACATTCTTCTCTGTTGCAATATCATTTTCATCAAATCTTGAATTAAGCAGCATATCGGCAAGGAGTCCAATTGCCAGCTCAAGATGCCCATCAAGAGTCTTGGTATAATAGCATGTGCACTCCTTGCCTGTAAAAGCATTAATCTGTCCACCTACATTGTCTATTGTTTCTGCAATTTCCTTTGCAGTTCTGTTTTCAGTGCCTTTAAACATCATATGCTCAATGAAATGTGAGACACCGTTGTTCATCTGCTCCTCATTTCTCGAACCTGTTCCAATCCATACACCTACTGATACCGATCGTACATATGGAATACTTTCACAAACCAATCTTATGCCATTATCGAGGGTAAATCTTTGATACATTAGTATCCTCCAAAACTTTATCGTTGTGCATTCTGTTCGGTGTTTTTGTCAATCATTGCATCTTTCCGGGACAAATTGATTCTGCCTTGTTTATCAATTTCAATAACCTTTACCAGTATTTCGTCTCCAATATTGACTACATCCTCTACTCTATCTACTCTCTTCTTATCAAGCTTTGAAATGTGTACGAGGCCTTCTTTTCCTGGCAAAAATTCAACAAAAGCACCAAATGGCATTATCCTCATTACCTTGCCCATATAAATCTGCCCTGGCTGTACATCCTTTGCAATACCCTCAATAATTTGCATTGCACGCTCTCCGGCTTCGGTGTCGGAAGAAGCGACATATACTCTTCCATCATCTTCAATATCAATTTTTACGCCCGTTTCAGCTATTATCTTATTTATAATCTTTCCACCTGGCCCTATGACTTCTCTTATTTTTTCAGGATCTATGGATGTAGTTATTATTTTAGGTGCATATTTTGAAAGCTGTGGCCTTGGAGCAGGGATTGTCTTGAGAATGACTTCGTCCAGAATTTGCATGCGGCCTTTACGTGTAAGTTCAAATGCCTGCCTTATAATCTCCTCTGAAAGGCCGTCTATTTTTATATCAACCTGTATTGCAGTTATACCGTTTTTGGTTCCCGCAACTTTGAAATCCATATCTCCGAAGAAGTCTTCTATACCCTGAATATCCATAAAAGTAACGAACCTGTCCGGGTTATTTTCATCTGTTACAAGTCCTGCAGATATTCCGGCAACAGGATTTTTTATAGGAACTCCTGCATCCATCAATGCCAGTGTACTTCCACAGACGCTTCCCTGTGAAGTAGATCCGTTTGACATCATCACTTCGGATACCAGCCTGATTGCATAAGGAAATTCCGATTCACTGGGAATAACGGGTTCCAGTGCTCTTTCTGCAAGTGCTCCATGCCCTATTTCTCTTCTGCCGGGGCCTCTGGAAGTCTTTGCTTCACCTACGCTAAAGCCAGGGAAGTTGTAATGATGCATGTAGCGCTTTTCTTCCTCCAGATCAACACCGTCAAGCATCTGAACATCTCCTAAAGCACCAAGAGTTACTGTCGTAATTACCTGCGTTTGTCCTCTCTGGAAAAGCGCAGAACCGTGTGTTCTTGGGAAAATGCCAACCTCTGCCGACAGCGGTCTTATTTCATCAAGCCTTCTTCCATCAACACGTTTTCCTTCTTCAAGCAGATATTCCCTGACAACTTTCTTTTCTAGTTTATATACTGCTTCTGAGATAGATGTCTGCATGTCGGGAAAAGTCTCTGCAAACTGCTGCTGAATATCTTCAGTAAGTGCTGCAACCGCCTTATCCCTTTCTGCTTTATCAACTGCAAGAACAGCTTGTCTCATTTTATCATATGCGTATTCTTTTACTGCATTGAATATTTCCTCAGGTACTTCCGATGACTGATATTCAAATTTTGGCTTGCCTATTTCCTTAACAATTCCCTCTATAAATTCAACAATCTTTTTTATTTCCTCATGACCGTATAAAATAGCATTTAACATTACATCCTCAGGAACTTCATTTGCACCGGCCTCTATCATTACAATTTTCTGTTTTGTTCCTGCAAGAGTAACATACATTTGACTTTTTTCACGCTGCTCGGTGTTAGGATTAATTATTACCTGACCGTCAATAAGTCCCAGTATTACTGCTCCAATAGGACCGTTGAAAGGAATATCCGATATTGACAGTGCTACTGATGTACCAATCATAGCAGCAAATTCAGGTGAATTATCCTGGTCCACTGAAAGCACTGTATTAATAACTGCAACATCATTTCTCAGATCTTTCGGGAATAGAGGCCTTATTGGCCTGTCAATAACCCTTGACGTCAAAATTGCTTTTTCTGAGGGCTTCCCTTCCCTCTTTATAAATCCTCCTGGAATTTTACCAACTGAGTATAGCCTTTCCTCATAATCTACACTCAACGGAAAAAAGTCTATACCTTCACGTGGTGTTTCAGATGCAGTTGCAGTAGAAAGAACAACAGTATCACCATACCTTACTAATGCAGAACCATTTGCAAATTGTGCTATTTTGCCTGTTTCGACAGTAAGTTTCCTACCTGCAAAGTCCATACTAAAAACTCTATACATTATACTCCTCCTTGTAGAATTGCATAACTTAGCAAAATGGAAGAGTACAGAAAACGGACACCACAAGGCAGATAAAATCAGCTTAATCTGTCCTCTAGTCTCTGTTTTCTGCTGTCCCATACCATTTTGCAAATTATGCATTATTTATATTAAATATAAAATTTTCATCTTTGCTTTATTATTAACCAAAATACGTTATTGTATTTGTAAATTTGTAACTGCTTTTACAAAAACAATGTGGCTTACGCCACTTTTAATTTAAATCTGCATTTATTAATATTCAAGCTTAGCTTGAATATTATGCGCAACTGTCTGCTTGCAACAGCGAACAATTGACATGCGCATCAAAAAAATTAACTGCCATAGCACCGATTTCACTTATGTAATATACTTTATTTCGCATATGTAATGTAATTTCAATTATGTAATATATTATCAATTATATAATATAAAATACAATATAAGATAAAAATTTAAAATAAAAATAGAAAATAAAAACAAAGGCGGAATACTCCGCCCGTTCTTATTTTCTTAAATTCAATTTACTAACGATTGCCCTGTATCTGTCAATATCATTCTTTTCAAGATAGTTGAGTAAACCTCTCCTCTGACCAACCATCTTGAGCAATCCTCTCCTTGAATGATGATCCTTCTTATGAGTCTGTAAATGTTCGTTAAGATGATTGATTCTTTCTGTTAAAATAGCAATCTGAACCTCAGGTGACCCCGTGTCGTTCTCATGCAGTTTATACATATTGATTATTTCAGCTTTTTTTTCTTTTTGCATAATTACCCTCCTCTATTTTACCCCCATTAGCCAGGTAAGCGGTCGGAGTGCTCCGGAAACCTAGCAAATGGTTGCTTTTATATTTTAACATTCTAGCATACTATTAACTTTTTGTAAATATTGAATTTACAGCGCAGTTTATCAATAAAACGAATATCAAAAAATATTATTTTCATGAATTATTATCTTCATTAACTTCGCAATTATTCTTCCTATAGGAAGAAGGTGTACATTTTTTATATTTCTTAAATGCCCTTATAAATGACGTTATACTGTTAAAGCCACATTCGAAAGCTATTTCGCTTATTGGGCGCGCGGTGGAAAGCATTTCTTCAGCCTGGTTAATCCGGTAAAATGAAAGGTAGTTTTTGAATGTCATACCTGTCGCTTTCCTGAACAACCTGCTGAAGTGTGACACACTCAAATTTGAAGCTTCTGCTGCCTGCCTGAGATCCAAATCACTGCTGTAATTCAGGTCAATAAGCCTGAAAGTGTTTTTCAACATCTCTTTTGCCTTTGCAACGTCATAGGATCTTTCCCATTTCTTTGCTGTGTGCTTAAAGTCTCTGACAAACATACCCATCAACTCAAGAATGCAGGAGGTTACCAACAGTTCAAAAGCTTTTTCTTTTTTGCTAAACTCATCATATATTTTTTCAATGCAGGAAGCCAACTGCTTGCCTATATGAGTTTGAGCATTTATTGGATTTGGGTAGTCAATACCTCTATTAAATTCATTTATCAGTGTTGATGTTGCTGAAGCAGGAAAAGAAGATTTAAAATACTCAGTATTAAATTGCAGCACAAGGATCTCGTTGTCTTCATATCTCTGAGTATAGGTAGAATGAACTGCCTCATTCACTATTAAAATAATATCACCTTTCTTAACATTGAAAATGCGGCCGTTTATCTGTTGGGTAGCCGTACCTTTTATAATATAAAGGATTTCAGCTTCCTGATGCCAGTGTGGATGAGCAAATATATGCTCCTTGCTGGAAGAACGCACCCAGATTTTTACCGGAAAAAACCTGTCAGGCATATCCACCAATTCGTGCAAAGGTTCCAAATAAATTCCCCCAAAAAGCATTTTTTAATAATTTTATGGTAATTAATGAAAAGTAAAAATTACATAGCTATTATATCATAAAAAGAGAGCTGAACTGATATTATGTGTTAACTACCTGTTTGCATACATAAGGAGGTTATATATATGGCAGATTTTAAGCCGGACTTTAGCAGATTGAAAAAAGTATTGCTAAGACTTGGAGAACCTGATATTCTTCCATTTTACGAACTTTATGCCGACAAAGAAATAATGGAGGCGGTAACCGGTCAACCTTTAACACCTGAAAGCCTGGTTGAATTCTATTATACATGCGGTTATGATTATGTAACATCTGATTTGAAATTTGGTTATAAGAAATATGAAAATGCAACATCCGACACTGCCGAACTGCGCCGGGATGAAAGGCATTTTGTTGAAAACAACCGCGGTATTATAGAAAACAGGAAGGATTTTGATACATATGAATGGCCTGTTATTGATGCCTCGGTGGCTAGCCATATTAACCAGGTAATTAAGTATTTGCCGTCAGGTATGAAAACAATACTCCATACATGCGGAGGCATATTGGAAAATGTTATGATGCTTATGGGGTACATTCCTTTCTCTTATGCATTGTGCGAAGATGAACAGCTTGTGTGGGATATGTTTGAAAAGGTAGGTTCCAATCATGTAAAAGCAATAAAAACCTGTCTTGATAACACTGACCTATCAAAGGTAGGTGCTGTAGTGATGGGCGATGATATGGGTTTCAACCACAGTACTATGATTTCACCTGAGGATATGAGAAAATACTTATTCCCCTGGCAGAAAAAAGTCGTAGACCTTGTTCACAGCTACGACCTTCCAATGATCCTTCATTCCTGTGGCAACCTTGAAGCTGTAATGGATGACCTTATCGATTATGTTGGAATTGATGCCAAGCATTCATATGAAGACAAGATTATGCCCGTGACGGAAGCTAAGAAGAAATACGGCAACCGTATAGCAATTCTGGGAGGAATAGACATGAACTTCCTCTGCACATCGAGCGAAGAGGAAATAAGGCAGTACACGAGAAAAATCATCGCCGAATGTGCTCCCGGTGGCGGCTATGCCCTTGGCACCGGCAATTCCGTAGCCAATTACGTCCCTCTTAAAAACTATTCTGCAATGTTGGATGAAGGCAGAAAATGTGGTGTTTACCCTATAAAAACACTTTAATCCGAAACATGGCAACAACATTGCAGTAGTATGGCAATGGTATTGCAGCAGCATGGCAGTTAATATAAAATTTTCAGGTCATTACAGCGCAAATTTGTAAGATTGTATAAGTTCAATAATATATAATAAATGTAATAACTACATGAAACAAATGTTGGGGTACCAGAATAAAACTGACCGGTGCTCCAGCATTTTTTATTAAGAGATGAGCATGAAGTTGTTAGTATTCTCAATTTATTTTGGATAGGCGAGTTTATGGACAGAGCCGGCAGAGAAAAGTTGCATTGAATTCGTACTAAATACCAAATATATTATATTTTATTATATTATATCATATACTCATATAAAATGTCTTCTTACCTCATATCAATGTATCTTACATTATATCAAATATATTATTACATTATACTAACGGCTATACCGAAGGAGTTGGCAATAAATAAGAATTATCAAAAGAAACGCATGTTAAATAAAAAATTCTGATACAGTTAGCTCATGATATTCAAGCTTTCTTTTTATATAGGCACATTTTTATATATACGGGAATATTATGTTAATAAAGTAACCTGTATGGAGGGAATTTTATGACAAGCAATCCTATGTTCGATAGATGTATGATGCAATACTATAACCCAGCGCCCATTCTCAACCCAAAGTTGGCACATGCATATGTTCCATTTCAATATATCAATGATATCTGCTGCATATACCCTCCCATGAAGGGTTTACAGCAGGGAACCATTTTCCCTGAACTGGACAGACAATATGGTGCAGACCCGGAATACACGGTAGATGCATGATGGAGGTGCTGAATAATGGATATGAACATGAATATGGATATGAATAAACCTGATATATGGGCGCATGTGGATATGAACCGCGAAAGACTTCTAAAAGAGATAATGGCTGTAGATTTCACGATTATTGAATTGAACCTGTATCTTGATACTCATCCTGGCGACAGGAATGCCCTTATGCTTTATAACAATAACGTCTTACGTTCAAGAATGCTCAGGCAAAGGTTTGAGAGCATGTATGGGCCGTTGAATGCTCTTATGTCAACAAGCAAGTATCCTTGGCAGTGGATAGAAGGACCATGGCCATGGGAAAAGGAGGCTTTATAATGTGGGTTTATGAAAAAAAGCTTGAATATCCTGTAAAAATTAAAAATTGTAATCCCAAAATGGCAAAGTATATAATTTCCCAGTATGGTGGGCCGGATGGAGAGTTAGCAGCATCTCTGAGATATTTGAGCCAGAGATTCAGTATGCCTACCAATGAAGCAAAAGCTATACTAAACGATATAGGTACTGAAGAACTTGCCCATTTGGAAATTATTGGCTCAATGGTTTACCAGCTTACCAAGGGAGCAACTGCCGAGCAAATGGAAATGGCAGGCCTTGGTGCCTATTACACAGATCATGACCATGCGGTATATCCTATAAGTGCTTCAGGTACTCCTTTTACAGCAGCCTATCTCCAGTCTAAGGGCGACCCTATTGCAGATCTTCATGAAGATTTGGCTGCAGAGCAGAAAGCCAGGGCAACGTACGAGAACCTGATAAACCTTGCAGATGACCCGGATGTTATTGAGCCCTTAAGATTTCTCAGAGCAAGGGAAATTGTTCACTTCCAGCGTTTTGGAGAGGCGCTGAGAATAGTACAGGATAGGCTTGGAGATAAGAAATATTTTGTTAAAAAGCCGGATTGCATGAAATAAATCAATATATGGGCATGAGTTTAAGAATAAATCCATATATTAAAAAGCTGGAGTTAATGAAATAGATTGATATATTAATAAAACGGATTCCATGCAAAAAAGACTGGATGCTGAAACTCACAAATTTCGCAGCATCCAGTCCTATTTTTTACTTTCAGCTTATGATCCCGTATTTGGATTTATTTCCTTCATAATCTTGTCAATACTTGCATTTATCTGATCAATGGGCTTATTATTCCGTATGTCATCCGCTATGCGGTTTACCTGTGTTGTCAAGTCCAGAGCATCTGTTACTGTAACATTTTGAATTGCCTTGTCAGTTTCCTTTACCTTTTTAATAATTGCGTTTTTCGTAGCCTCTGAATTTTTTGAATTATTCGCCGGTTTATATCCAACCAGGGCAGTATTTCCCATTACTACTACACTTGCGTTGTCTACTTCAGTCATAGTTTCGAGTTTATCTCTGATAATATCAGCTCTTTTGCTATAGTCAGCCAATGAATTTTGCTGAGTCTGCTGTGTACGTGTCTGCATAGTATTTGTTCCATTCTTAGTTGCATTATTTGTTCCGTTATTCATTCCGGTGTTCATTCCGTTATTCATTCCGGTGTTTGCTCCGTTATTTGTTCCGTTATTAATTTCATTTGTAATTCCTTTTTTCGTACCATCGGACGTTCCCATTTGATTAACCCCAGGGTTAGTTCCCAATTGGGTTCCTCCAAGTAAATTCTGGTCTTGTCCTGTCATATCCGGCTGTTGCAAACCATTTTGACCACCTGTTACATTAGGTGTTTGTGTTCCATTTTGCTGTCCCATGTTATTCTGCTGGTTTGGATCAGTATTTCTTGCTGCACAAGCAGTAAAGACTAATATGCTTGATAATACCATTATTATCAGAACAATAACTCTATGGTTCTTTTTAATCATAATGATAAGATAACCAATCTTTACCTATTGGGCCCGGTTAATAATTTTGTGATATTTCTCTTGAAAATAATCAACACAGTAATAGTTTTAATAATTCAAGTACAATATTATTAAGCATGCTAACTAAAGTTCTATTAACCCTTGATTCAATAGGTAAATTCAGTTATCGTCAGGCACCTCCTCTTAGTTTAAAAATTAATTGCACTTCATACTTATTTTCTCCGGCTTTCGAATTTTTTATGGTTGGTATTTTAGTCCGGTAATTGTCTCTTATAATATTCATTTGAAATTTTATCCATATCATCTACAATGCCCTGATTATCAATTTCATTTGTATAAAACTCATCATAATCGTGATACCCGCCAAGATCCTGAGGTGAATCTGCAGAGCCGTATTTCATAAGGTCATTGAATTGATCAATACCTTCGTATTCGTCATCCTCTCTCCTATTCAGATATTTTCTGCCCATTGGAGCATCCAGCACCAGTTCCTCAACAGGGCGCATTCTCTTTAGTTCCTCAGTCTGCATATCTTTACTTTCTTCACAATCGATACAAAGTCTCGCGTATGGAAGTGCTTCAAGCCGTTCTATTGATATATCTTTTCCGCAGGATACACATGTACCATACCTGCCATCTTCAATTCTGCCTATTGCATCATGTATCTCCCTCAGAAGATATTCCTGATGCTGAAAAAGTGCATTATTGTGTTCCAGCTCAAAAAGCTGAGAACCCGTATCGGCTGGGTGATTATCATAATTTGAAAGCTCTGTAGGGTATGATTCCCCCTGTCTGGCTGTATTGTTTTCCTTCATACTGTTAATAGTGTTTTCTATATCTCTCCCCTGGCTTTCCAGTAGCTGTCTGAAATGATTTATATCTATTTTATCCACCTTGTTCCCCTCCTAAAATTCACGTTATAAAATATATAAATTTCAATTAAAGTAATAATCAATTCAATATTTCATTCAGTACAATGTTATATTCTATTTACAAGATGTAATTTTCTATTTTTTAAGATGTCATATTCAATTTATTAAAATTAGTGTCTTCCTCATTTTTTGTATATGCTTTCCTGGACAATGTTTATAATTTCTGAAATAAATTTTCCAATTACCGGCAGATTCCATTGAACCAACCATCGGAGAACATATATAGCCAAAGCTCCAAGTAAGGTAAAACCCACTGCCATGCCAAATCCTCTGGCCAATCCTCCTACGAAATTCGAAAACAGCATTTTTCTTGGATTCTCCAGATAATACACGTAATCAGCCAGCTTGGATTTCTCCATATTCAGTGATATTTTATCTAGTTTTCTATTTATGGTAACTAATAATTTTTTTCCCCCAAACACAATATGAGCCTCCCCGGCAAAAAAACAGTTTTGACAAAAAATATTGCTTGCTGTTCGCTATTTTTATGTTTCCCACTGCTTATTTTTTTAATCTTTGTACATACTGCCTTTATTGTTATTTGAATTAACTATTGCTTTATTTATTAAATTAAATGTTGTTTTATTTTTTGAAACAGCTATTATTATATTTATTTAAACTAATTATTCTTATCTAAACTAATTATTGCTTTATTTATTGAAATGATTTTTAAACGGTGTATTGATTTGTTTAATTTTCCCACATAAATAATAAAATTCCCACACAAGGCTTTTTTTACTAATTTAACGCCTTTATGCGGGAATTATTTTATGCTGCCTGACTTTGAATAATCTGTCTTGTTTTTATTTCACTCTATAATTATCTCCCTCAATGAATTCATTATTAAACTTTCATCATCAACAAAGCACTGCACCACTTCACCTATTCTTTTTGGCAGAACAAAAAGCAGCTTTCCCTTTCGTGTCTTTTTATCATGAAACATGTTCTCATATACTTCTTTAACATTCAGACCGCACACTTTAACAGGCAACCCGAACTTCTGCAACGTGTCTTCAACTTTTTCAACTAGGCTCCCGTCAACTATTCCAAGTTGCTTTGCAATTTTGAAAGCGCCTACCATTCCTACCGAAACACATTCACCATGAAACAGATTGAAATCAGATGCGCTTTCTATAGCATGACCTATAGTATGCCCAAAGTTTAAAATAGCCCGGAGTCCGTTTTCCTTTTCATCTTGCTCTATTACTTTACCTTTTATTGAACAGTTTATCATTACCATGTATTGAAGTACATCTTCATCAAGTTTTAAGATCTTATTAACGTTGTAATCAATATACTCGAAGAACTCGGCATTTGCAATTATGCCATGCTTTATAACTTCAGCCATACCGGAACATAACTGTCTTTCAGGCAGGGATTTAAGGGTGCCCACGTTAATATATACAAACTTTGGCTGGTAAAAGGCACCCACCATATTTTTATACCCGTCGAAGTCAACACCCGTTTTACCTCCTACACTGCTGTCTGCTTGAGCCAGCAGTGTAGTGGGCATCTGTATAAAATTTATACCTCTCAAAAATGTTGCAGCAACAAATCCCGTAATATCACCTGTAACCCCGCCTCCGAGAGCTATAAGCGAAGACCTGCGGTCAAATTTGGATTCAATAAGAAATCTGTAAATATCTCTAACAGTGTCCAGATTCTTATTCTCTTCTCCAGATTTAATAACATATGAATAAGTCTCATATCCGGCATTTTTCAAAATATCAACACAGGGTTTCAAATATATTTTCTCTACATTTGTATCAGTTACAACAGCAACCTTTCCGTCAGCATTTAAAGAGGTCATGCATTTACTAATGTCATTGAAGTCAGCTGTCACATAAATTGGATAACTTCTCTCCTGGAGATTTATATTAATCTTAATCAAATGACCACCTCATTAAACTTTTACAACAGTAAAGTTTGCCTTCTCTCCGTTAATATTCCAATCCTTGCTGTATCCTTCCTCTTTACCTTCCTGTATGTCTGAGGCAAGTACTTCGTCAGCGATTAAATTCCTGTTCTTTTCAATAATTTCACCAATACGACTGTTATCGCTGTAATATAGTTTTATGTGGTCCTGGACTTCAAATCCAGCCTCTTTTCTCATGGTCTGTATTTTGCTTATTATTTCCCTTACAAAACCTTCTTCTATAAGTTCAGGCGTAAGGTTTGTATCGAGAACAACAGTTATATTCCTGTCGGTTTCAGATACAAATCCTTGTTTCTGAGTTACTTCAATAAGCACATCAGATTCATTTAATTCAACATCATTTCCGTCAACTTTTAGTGTAACAGGCCTGCCTTCCTTAAATGCTTTCATCGTTTCATTGCCATCAACTTCTTCAAGTGCTTTTGCGATTTGTGGAACCAGCTTGCCATAACGCGGGCCAAGAACACGAAGTTGCGGTTTAAACTTGTACTGCGTAAAATTCTCTGCATCATCAGTAAAGATTATTTCTTTAATGTTGAGCTCGTCTGCTACAAGTTCCTTAAACATTTCAGGCAATTCAAAATCGGCTTTAACGAACATTTTACCAATCGGCTGCCTATTCTTGATATTTGCAGCATTTCTACTAGCACGGCCTTGTACTACCAACTTTAATACCAAATCCATATTCTTTTCAAGTTCGTCATCAATGTATCTTGCTTCGGACACAGGGAAATCGCACAAATGCACACTCTCAGGTGCTGACTTGTCTACAGACTTAACCAGGTTAAGGTATATCTCATCAGCCATAAACGGCACAAAAGGAGCCGATAACTTAACAAGTGTTGAAAGTACTGTATAAAGAGTCATATATGCATTTATCTTGTCCTGGGTCATTTCCTTTTCCCAGAATCTTTCCCTGCACCTTCTGACATACCAGTTACTCAGTTCATCAACGAACTCCTGTATCATCCTCGCGGACTCTGTAATTCTATAGTTATCAAGATTATGGTCCACTCCGTCAATAAGGGTATGAAGCCTTGACAGTATCCACTTATCCATAACTGACAGTTTATCGTAGTCAAGAGTATATTTTGTGGGATCAAAATTGTCTATATTTGCATAAAGTACATAAAAAGCGTATGTGTTCCAAAGGGTACCCATAAACTTTCTCTGTCCTTCACTGACAGCCTCTTCATAGAAACGGCTTGGCAGCCAAGGTGCGCTTGCTGTATAGAAATACCACCTTACAGCATCTGCTCCCTGCTTATCGAGAACGGTCCACGGATCAACAACATTACCCTTATGCTTGCTCATTTTCTGCCCGTCTTTATCCTGAACCAGGCCGAGAACTATTACATTCTTATATGGTGATGTGTCAAATAAAAGTGTGGATATTGCCATAAGGGTGTAAAACCATCCTCTTGTCTGATCAAGGGCTTCACTTATGAAATCAGCCGGGAAGTTTTCCTTGAAAATTTCCTCATTTTCAAAAGGATAATGCCACTGTGCAAAAGGCATCGAACCTGAATCAAACCAGCAATCGATAACCTCGCTTACCCTCTTCATTTTACCCGTTCCGCATTTTGGACACTTGAGGTATACATTGTCAATATAAGGTTTATGGAGCTCAATGTCGTCAGGCACATTTTCTCCCATTTCCTTTAACTCTGCAATACTGCCTATAACGTGCCTGTGTCCGCATTCACATTCCCAGATTGGAAGAGGGGTACCCCAGTATCTCTCACGGCTTAAGCCCCAGTCAACAACATTCTCAAGGAAGTTGCCGAATCTTCCGTTTTTAATGTTGTCCGGAAGCCAGTTAACTGTCTGGTTATTCGCCAGGAGTCTGTCCCTGACTGCCGTCATCTTTATAAACCAGGTATCACGGGCATAATACAAAAGCGGAGTATCACATCTCCAGCAGAAGGGATATGAGTGTTCATACTCTACAGTTTTATACACCAGGTTTCTGCTGTCCAGATTTTTTATAATATCAGGATCTGCGTCCTTCACGAATACACCTTTCCATGGAGTTACTGCGTCCACGAACTTGCCCTGCTCATTTACAAGCTGTACAAAAGGCAGGTCATAGGCTCTTCCAACTTTTGCGTCATCTTCACCAAAGGCAGGTGCTGTATGCACAATACCTGTACCGTCGGTAAGTGTGACAAAGTTATCTGAAACTACATAATATGCCTTCTTTTCAGGCTTTACGAAATCAAACAGCGGTTCATATTCCATCCCCACAAGGTCCTGTCCGCGCATTTTTTCCAGGATTTCATGGGGTTCTTCGATAACAGTTTCTACGAGAGCTTCGGCCAAAATATATACTTCATCGGAACACTTAACCTTGACATAAGTCTCGTCAGGATTAACGGTCAAAGCAACGTTTGAAGGAAGTGTCCATGGAGTAGTCGTCCATGCCATCAAATAAACCTGTTTTTCTCCTTTAACAGCAAATTTTACATATATAGAGGGGTCTTTAACATCTTTATACCCCTGTGCGACTTCGTGGCTCGACAATGCCGTACCACAACGTGGGCAATAAGGTACAATCTTATGACCTTTATAGAGCAGGCCCTTTTCCCATATCTGCTTCAGCGCCCACCATTCTGATTCAATGTAGGTATTGTGATAAGTCACGTATGGGTTGTCCATATCAGCCCAATACCCCACACGGTCGCTCATCTTTCTCCATTCTTCTTCATATTTCCAAACACTTTGCTTACACTTTTGAATAAATGGTTCAACACCATATTTTTCAATTTGGGATTTACCATCAATGCCCAGAGTTTTCTCAACCTCAAGCTCAACAGGAAGCCCATGAGTATCCCATCCGGCTTTTCTTAAAACTTTATATCCCTTCATTGTTTTATATCTTGGGATTATATCCTTAACAACTCTGGTTAGTATGTGACCGATATGTGGCATTCCATTGGCTGTAGGAGGACCGTCATAGAAGGTAAATGTGGGACCTCCTTCCCTGTTGCTTATGCTTTTCTTAAAAATATCATTTTCTTTCCAGAATTTAAGTACTTCCTTTTCCCTGTCCACGAAATTCAAGTCGGTTGAAACCTTATTATATATCATCCAGTCATACCTCCAAATTTTTATATTCAAAAATTTTTATATTCAAAAAATATTATTAAACGGGCTCATTCCCTAAAGCCGCAATTTGGCAG
>Ga0134104_1001424_pt1 | contig 21047 bp, 18 predicted proteins | sample 15_3_2metaG_FD_94455 | JGI IMG/M metagenome (GOLD analysis project Ga0134104, IMG submission 94455) | Switchgrass degrading microbial communities from high solid loading bioreactors in New Hampshire, USA - 15_59_3.3_214_A2 metaG | ecosystem: Engineered > Bioreactor > Semi-continuous > Anaerobic...
CTCTGTGAAAAGGGCTATATCGAGCTGGACAGCGGCAAGCGTATCGGCATTACCCGCATTCATATCGAGGAGGATGCCGGAAAGCTCATCCATGAGAACGGATATACCTATATTGACTATAACCGTAGCGGTGTTCCGCTGATTGAGATTGTTTCCGAGCCCGATATTTCTTCTGCCGAAGAGGCAAAAGAGTATGCCGAAAAGCTGCAGCTGATCATGCGCTATATCGGAATATCGGATTGCAAGATGCAGGAAGGCTCAATGCGCTGCGATGTCAATCTTTCGCTGCGAAAACCCGGTGACCCCCGTTTCGGCGTGAGAACCGAAATTAAGAATATCAACTCCTTGAGTTTTATTCAAAAGGCCGTTATGGCCGAGGCGGAAAGGCAGGCTGATATTCTGGATACAGGAGGAACCATTGTTCAGCAGACCATGCGTTACGACGAGGGAACCAATAGCACCACCCCTATGCGTGATAAGGAAAACTCCGATGATTACCGCTATTTCCCTGATCCCGATATTCTGAGATTTAGTATCGATGATGAGAAGGTGGAAGAAATTCGAACATCCTTGCCCGAGCTTCCCTTTGACAAGCTCAAGCGATATGTGAATGTCCTGGGGCTTCCTGAAGCTACAGCCAAACAGATTTTCAGGTACAGAAAGGTTGCTGAATTTTTCGAAGGTGCGCTGGCCGAGGGCGCAAGTGTTAAAAATGCGGCTAACCTGATTGTTGGCACCATCTTTTCTAATATGGGCACCGAGGAGGAAAAAGAATTATTCGCCATCAGGATTTCCGCTGCCCAGTTTTCCGCCCTTGTAAAGCTCGCCGATGAGAAAAAAATCAACATCGGAGTTGCCCAGAGCGCCTTGCAAAAGATGCTGGAAAGCGGCAAACCGGTAGAGGAGTTTGTTAAGCCGGAGGATCTTGTGGGTATCTCCGATGAGGTGCTTGAAAGCTTATGCAAGGAAGCCATCGATGCCAATCCCAAGGCGGTAGCCGATGTCAGAAGCGGTAAGGACAAAGCCATCAACATGTTGTTCGGCTACATTATGAAGAAAACCAGCGGGAAGGCAGATATTCGCAAGGTTGAAGTCTTGTTGCGAAAACTGATCGGACAATAAAAATGCAGGATATAGATGATGGCGGTGTTATTGAATTTAATTAAAAAAATGAGATTTTTAATTTTATATCTTGCAAAATGTTGGAGAGTTTGCTAAAATATAATAAACTTGAATTGTTCGATGGACTAGGGCAGTAGAATCCATAGAAGGATTCTGGTCATCGAACTTGAAGCATTTAAATAGCGTTTTAACGGAAACAAAGGCGTTTCACCAAGAGAGTGGAACGCCTTTTTTGCGTATTTCTATTGGGTTATAACCGGTGATGAACCGGAAATTATTAAAATTTGCGAGATAGATCAAGCTTTTATAGTATTTTGAAAGGAGAATAGATTATGGAAAGGTGTATTGATGAGAGGTCAAAATGTATTGATGAATTCAGTTCCGGTATGTTTGGTTCAGCTGTGTTTAGTGAGACGGTAATGCAGGAGCGTCTGCCAAAACCTATTTATAAGAAACTGAAGAAAACAATTATGGAAGGCCTTCCACTTGATCCGGATGTAGCCGAGGTCGTAGCCTGTGTGATGAAGGATTGGGCGGTTGAAAAGGGCGCAACCCATTTTACTCACTGGTTCCAGCCATTGACCGGCATTACTGCCGAAAAGCATGACTCCTTCCTGACACCTACAGGGGACGGCAAAGCCATTATGGAATTCTCAGGCAAGGAGCTTATCAAGGGTGAGCCCGATGCTTCATCCTTCCCCTCCGGAGGTCTTCGTGCGACCTTCGAGGCAAGAGGCTATACCGCATGGGATTGTACCTCGCCTGCATTTGTAAAAGATCGTACCTTGTATATCCCGACAGCCTTCTGCTCCTATACGGGCGAAGCCCTGGACCTGAAAACTCCGCTCTTGCGTTCAATGGAGGCACTCTCCAAACAAGCACTTCGTATTCTGAGACTCTTTGGCGATACCACTACCAAGCGTGTTGTAACGACCTTAGGACCTGAGCAGGAATACTTCCTTGTGGACAAGGAATACTTCATGAAGCGCAAGGATTTGCTCTACACCGGAAGAACCCTGTTTGGTGCCAAGCCGCCCAAAGGACAAGAGCTTGAGGATCATTATTTCGGAATTCTGAAAGAAAAGATATCCAATTTCATGCATGATCTGGATGCCGAGCTCTGGAAACTTGGGGTTTCCGCTAAAACCAAGCATAATGAAGTTGCGCCCGCGCAGCACGAGCTGGCTCCGGTATTTGCCACCACCAATATAGCAACTGACCATAACCAGCTAACCATGGAAATAATGAGAAAAGTGGCCGACAGGCACGGACTTGCTTGCCTCTTGCATGAGAAGCCGTTTGCAGGCGTCAATGGCTCCGGCAAACACAATAACTGGTCCATTTCAACCAACGAGGGCAAGAACCTCCTTGATCCCGGCACCACACCATTGGACAATGCACAGTTCCTTATCTTCCTCGTTGCTGTCATCAAGGCTGTCGATGATTATGCGGATCTGTTGCGCTTCTCCGTTGCCACAGCCGGAAATGACCACAGACTTGGAGCCAACGAGGCACCTCCGGCGATCATGTCCATATTCCTTGGCGATGAACTGACCAGTGTTATCGAGCAGATAGAAACCGGCGTTGTCAAAAACAACGGAAACAGCAGAACCTTGGAAATCGGTGTTTCCACACTTCCGGTTCTTCCGAAGGATACCACCGACAGAAACAGAACCTCCCCATTTGCATTTACAGGTAATAAGTTTGAGTTCAGGTCCGTGGGTTCCTCACAGTCTATCGCTACCCCGAACTTTATAATCAATACCATTGTGGCCGAAACCCTGAGCCAGATCGCCGATCGCCTCGAAAAGGCTGAGGACTTCAGGGCAGAAGTGAATGCTGTAGTGAAGGAGATCATCAAGAACCATAAGCGCATTATCTTCAATGGTAACAACTATTCCGAGGAATGGGTTGCTGAAGCCGGTAGAAGAGGTCTGCCCAATTTGAAGACCACTGTCGATGCCATTCCGGTGCTTATCGATGAAAAGAACATCAAGGTACTTGAAAAGCATGGCGTTTTGAACCGTGCAGAAGTACATTCCCGTTATGAAATCTGCCTGGAGAATTATATCAAGACTATCCGCATAGAAGCCCTGACCATGATTGAAATGGCTAGCAGGCAGATCCTCCCGGCATCGCTGGTCTATGTCAGAAAAGTTGCAGATACCGTCGCTTCCCTCAATGCGGCAGGCGCGGATTCCTCCTTCGTCAAGGAAGAGCTGGATAAGCTTGTTTCGTTGACATCCGGCCTGAAGGCATATATCGACATGCTAAGTACGAAAATAGAAGAAGTTGATATGCATGAAGGGGATTCGCTGGAGCATGCCCGTGCTTATAAGGATGTCATCATCCCGCTGATGAACGAATTGCGCGCTGTTGCCGACAAGCTTGAAACCATGGTGGATGCAAGCATGTGGCCGATGCCTACCTACGGCGATCTTCTGTTTGGTCTTGTCTGATAAGAACTTGTCTGCTATGGACGATGAACCGTCCATGAAAGCTCGGTTCTACGTCAAATGTTGAGGATGAATTAAGTAAGATGAAATAGCATATGTAAACTGGCAGATGACCGGACTTGGTTATCTGCCAGTTTTATATACAGATTTAAGCTATCACATGCAGTATTCTGTTTATAAACTTCTCGATGAAATCAGCAGAAACCTCACCATGTATTTCTGCGGGACAAAACATATTATAGGCAGGAAATTGCTGAAAAAAATCAACATGCTTTATACAAATGTATAAAAAATATAGATAAATAAATGATTCTTATATATATTTGTAATTAGGTGGTAAATTATTGATATAGACCATGTGCTCTCTGCCGTTGAAACTTCTTCTGAGTAAAGAAAAATTTATTGGATTGGAGGAGATGAGATGAGCAGGTTAGTAGTAAAGCATAGTAATCCGGAAGGATTATTTGATTCAAAGTTTTATACTCAGGTGGTTACAGTCAGCGGACACGCAAAGACAATCTATATCGGAGGACAAAACGCCATTAATTCTAAAGGAGAGTTGATAGGGCGGGACAATTTTGAGCTTCAAACAAAGCAGGCTCTGCAGAATATCAAAATAGCTTTGGCTTCCGAAAATGCTACCTTTGATGATGTGATAAAGCTCAATATTTACATGGTTGACGGATGCGATCCGGCAATCGGTTTTAAGGCTTTCCAAGAAACTGTGGGCCATATGGAAAAGCCTCCTTTGATTACAGTCCTCAAAGTGGCCGGTCTTGCTAATCCTTTATGTCTGATTGAAATTGACGCCATTGCTGTAGTTGAAGATAAAGGAGAGTGAAAGGCAAATGGATACCTCCGGTTGAAAAGAAAGATCAATCCCAAACCCGAAGTTGTGATAAATGTGTTACGTATTAACCCATTGACATGTTTCCCCGAACAGATACTATTAAACATATTCTTAAGCCTTAATATACTATGAAATGGAACATTAATTATAGCTGCATTCATCAACGGTTGCGAAAAGCTCTGGGGGACATTCCTATGCGTGATTTGAAAAATTTACTAAAAGAATACAAATCTGAGAATCCGCAATTAATCGCAATTTGTGTAATACTCATATTGGAGTATCGCAGACATATTTGTGCAAGGTCAAGTCTTGCCTGCTGTATAAAGGCATATGGACTTTGTCCGGTTTCTTTTTTAAATATGCGGATAAAATGGTCGATAGACAGTCCGAATTCCTCCGCAAATTCGGATATGCAATAATCACCACCGGGGGTTTGTCTTATTCTTTCACAAAGTAACCCAATTTTTTCACTATAGGGAGAATAAATATTTCCATTATCGAGGGATTGATATTCCTGAAGGAGAGCATTCAGCCACAGAGAGGCTTCATCCTTACTTTTCTGCAAAGCTACTCGTATGCGTTCAAGTAGAGACAGTATAAAATTCATATGGACTACCTTCTTATGGAGTACAAATTGTGATGTGTCTTCCGATTTGTCTGGTATGAAATCTACATATTGGACATGTAATGGATTTTCATCATCCTGAATTCCCACAAGAGGCTTGTTATAGTTCAGATAAAAAATATCACCACGACAAAGCATAAAGGATTTATCGCCAACTTTTAGTGTGCCTTTTCCTCCACATATGCACCACAATGTATGTGCGGGATGCGTATTTTCTTCAACACTCCAGCGCCATCCCTTAACACAATGACGGCCGTATATTATATTTGTAAAATTCATTCATACCCCTCTTTGAATATCGATTTTTGACAAGTTATGATCTGATAATACCATTGTTAAGCAGAGGTGTCAACGTTATACTGAAATCAAAAATGAAAGGAAGTTTTATTCATGAAAACTACTGAATTTATTGCAGCGCACGCACCGGTAATCATTGAGGGATGTCACGGCGGGGTAGGGCCATTTAGCTTTAACGATGTCTTAAAGGGGATGGATCCGGATGGTTATCAGTGTATAAAATTCATACATAACAATCACATCCCTCCGAAAACAACATTCGGTATTCATCAACATCAGGGGAAAAAATTTGAGGAGTGGTATTATTGTCTTGAGGGAAGTGGAATCGTACATCTGGACGGCAAGGATTATGTAATGAATCCCGGTGATATAGCAGTATGCCGTGATGGAGGAGTTCATGGTTTAACAAACAACTCTGACAGTGATTTACACATTATTGTTATTTGCGCGAAAGCTGAATGAGAGGTTAAAAATGAATACATTAAAAATAGGAGTTGTGGGGCTTACAGTCGGAAATGAGCATATAAAATCATATATGAATGCCCCCTATGATATTGAAATTTTCATATGCGATATAGACAAAGATCGATTAAATACAATCGGGACCAAACATCAAATACCGCTAGAAAACCGTTTTTGTGATTTTGACGAAATGCTTTCATCTGTGAAACTTGACGCTGTGAGTATATGTGTACCGAATTTTCTCCATAAATCCTTTACGATTAAAGCGCTTGAGGCAGGAGCTCATGTGCTGTGTGAAAAGCCGATGTCGGTCAATGCAACTGATGCCTTACTAATGAAAGAAGCGGCTGACCGTACTGGTAAGAAACTGATGATTAACTATAATCAGCGCTTTACAAAAAATTGCCGAATAGCCCAAAAATTGATTTCGGAAGGTGTACTGGGTGATATCTATTTTGTCCGTACAGTATGGCATAGACGAAGAGGTGTGCCCTGGTGGTATCCGCTTTCTGAGGCAGATAAAACCTGTGGGGGCGGGCCGCTAATTGACCTTGGCTGCCATGTACTCGATCGGGCACTTTGGATGTGCGGCTTTCCGAAACCAAAATGGATACTTGCGAACACTTTCTGCGCTGTTGTCGGCGAAGAAGCAAAGCAGCGAGGAATTGATAACTTCAGTGTGGAAGATATGGGAGTCGCCATGCTGGCTATGGAAAACGGAATGATGCTGGAACTCGAAGCATCATGGGCATCGAACCGTGAATCGGAATTGGTAAAAACACGTATTTACGGAACAAAGGGTGGTCTTGTAATTGCCAGTGATTATGCTAGTGATAACAGGAGTATTAATAGCCTCTTTATTGAAAAGGATGGAATACTGGAAGATGTATCATTCTCGGACTTCGAGGACGAAGATACAGGTGATATACGTATTTCCTTTATTGAGTCCATCCTGAATGATACCCAGCCGGTTTGCACAGCAGAACAAGGGCTGACCGTAATGCGTATTCTTGACAAGATATATCTTTCAGCTAAGCAAAAAATACCTGTGGAGTATTAGGATTTCTCTTGTCAGTGAACTATATCGTCATTGAAATGACGAGCTTTTGATTCAAGATGAAACCCTTTAAAGAATCCCATCTGTACATCATTGGGGTGCCCAAACCCACTACTGCTGGACTGGGTTTGCCAATCCGACACAGATACTTTCTTAGTATATTATATGCTCCTGCGCAATCTGCATTAAAAACCTGGCCTTCTATTTCGTATAATCCTCTATGTTTACGGTTGCCCTTTTGGACATATTCTTCTGTAAACTTTGCTGCATAAGGACTACATTGACTTGTGTAGCTTTCCTCCTGCATTTCTGTTTCTATTCCATTATCCTCAGCTTTGTAGATTAGCATTTTCTTTATTCTGCTATATGGCCATTTGTGTAACTTTTGATTGTTGACTCTGCTAATATTGCTGCTTTAATGAATTTTTTCAATATCACCTATTATTCTTTAAAGTTTCATACTGAAATCCGACTTTCATCTACTTCATTGAAATGAAGAGGATTTCCGTCGGATTTTCCTAAGATCTTTTTATTCTTTTCCAGGTGGCGTATCTAAAGTGAGATAGGACGGATTAACATTGTATTAAAACAGGATTAAGTATTTTAGCAGTACTATGATTTTGGACGTTGACACTCCCCATGACTGAAGTCAGGGGATTCTTTGGTGGTAGTCGGAAGTCCATTTCTGGTATCCGTAGTTCCCCAAAGTTCAGGGTGTGCCATCACCCCTCCTAAGACAGTGCATATAGCATCTTAGGCTGGCAGACTATCGCTTACGCTACACTATCTGCCACATGTACATTCATTATATTTATTGCACCTAATCTATCTCTATGTGTACTAAATCCACATTCTTTACATACATATTTTCTGTCTTTTGCTTTGTTTGAACTTCCACAATGTGGACATCTTTGGCTTGCATATTCAGGATTTACATATTCTACTCCTATACCTTCTAAATTTGCCTTGTATTCTATATATCTTGCAAGACGATAGAATGGCCATGTATGCAAATTCTTTTCGTCTTTACGGCTTGTTCTTGCCGTGTTTCTGATATTCGTTAGGTTTTCTAAACGAATTACAGAAACATTGTTTTCTACTGTAAAATTTACTATTTGCCTGCTTATTTTGTGGTCTTGGTCTTTCTTCCATCGTTGTTCTTTGTCTGATATTTGCTTTATCTTCTTTAATTTTTTAGCCTTACCTAATTCTTGTCTTAATGACTTATATTGGTGTCTAATATATTTATTTTGTCTACCATTTCCGAAAAATTTTGTTTTACCATTGCTGGTTACTGCAACGGCAGGTACTTTTAATCCTAAATCTATACCCATTATATTTTTGTTGTTACTTTGTTTTTAAGCTATTTCAACAGCTATTTGAGCAATTCACTTGCCTGATTTTTTGGTTATTCTTAATGTACCTAAATTAGCATTGGTTAATTGTTGTTTTTGATAATCAGTTAAAATGCTTTAACTTTAATTCTTTGCGATTTTCCGTTGATTAAAACAGGGAAACCTAAATAATTGTTTATTTTATAATCTTGATTGTTCCATATACATACTGTTTTTTTAATATAGATAATTTTTTAGTCTTTTTGTATTTTTTATAAACATTTTTTGTATCTTGTATACGTATGATTTCGCCGCAGGGGTTTGTGAGTGACTGGTTCAGGTATAACTATGACCTGAAGCTACTGCCTCAGCCAAAAATATTAGGAAAACAGCTTAATGTTACCACAAAGAACGGTGAATATTATATAAGCTGGCCAACTATTTTTGACGGGCCCGTAGGAGGAGTTATCAGCAAGCTGGATGGTATTCCCCTTCTGGAAGGAGGCAGCTTCAGCATGGGAGGACCTATGCCCTCCATGGAGTCCGAACAGAACTACCTGGATAAAATCATTCTGCAATTTGATACATATGTTGAAATGGGCAGTAGTACCGAAAGCTATATAGCTACGAAAAAAAGGTGAAAAAGATAAAGGTTGTAGGCTATGATTTTGATGTGGCACTGGATGGAGGACTGAGTCTCCATTATGACTGGAAGACAGACGAATGGAGTCTGAAGGGCTTGTACTTCTCACTGGATGCAGACCTTAGAAAGTACTGGGACAAGGGTTTTGAAATTCTGGGCTTTGAATTTACCGCAGGGGTACATGTGGGTTCCACATTCGGAGGTACAGTAAAGCTTGTTGAAGAAGATGATGACTGGAAGTACAGCGGAATTATAAGGCTTGGCCCATATGCAGGCATTCATGCGGATGTGGACCTGCAGCTGCTTAAGGTGTGGGGCGATCTGACAGCCAGGCTGCCGGCGGAGTTCCACTTCCCCACGGGGTATATTGGCGTGGATATAACCTTTGATGCAAGCATTAAGGCAAGTGCCCTTGGCTTCTCCGGCACTATCTACGAGGAGAATTTTGCCGAATACCACTGGGACAATGGAAGGGAAAAGGTTGTTATAAACCTGCTGGGACTGGATGGGGAATATGATCAGGAAAGAAGCATTGATTTTCAACCCATGGGAAGAGAATATGCGCAAAGAGAGTCCATATGGCTGGGCAGTTATTATGAAGACCCGGCAGGAGCTCAGTCGGGAGACATGCAGGCTCTGGCATCCCCTGCAGCCATGGGAGCAAGGTCAGCCCTTGCAGCGCCTGCAGCCATGGAAGTCTCTGCAGAAAATCCTGAAGTGATTCCTCTTATGGGAAACATCTATCCGGAAGCCCAGCTGGCCATGGCTGCCAACGGAGACAGGCGATGGGTTGTCTGGAATGACGATAATAAAAACAGGGAAGCGATAAACAGAACACAGCTGCGGGTTGCAGAATACAGCAATGGTTTATGGAGCATGCCGGAGTTCATATTTGACGACGGAACTGCAGACTTTGATCCTGCTGTGGCAGCAGTAGCTGATGGTATACTCATCGCATGGAACAATATTGGCAGGGAAATGTCAGATAGGGATGGCCTGGCTGATTTGATGGCAAGCTCTGAAATAAGTGTCTCAAACGGAGTTTACGTTGCTGGCAGTAGCCAGCCTGACTATATCAGCCTGACAAACGATGATAAAATAGATCACTCCCCAAGACTGGCATCCAATGGAGAGAAGGCTCTGCTTGTATGGACCAAGTCGGAGGATGCCGGAGTAAGCTTTGGAGGCATGGGAAGCTCTGAAGAACCCGGAGATTACTTCTGGTATTCAATCTGGAACGGAAGCTCCTGGAGTGAGGCAGAAATGCTTCCAATGGCTCCTGCAACGATAATTGACTCGTATCTGGTCATGGATGGGGATGAGGCATTGCTGCTTTATACCATTGACAGTGACAATGATTTTTCAACAGGTGACGACAGAGAGGTATTTGCCAGAATATTTGATGGAAGCACATGGGGAGCACCGATTCAGCTGACTGTAAACGAACTGCCTGACTACAGCCCGAAGGCAGTCAGAGTAAATGGAGAATGGTTCATTACCTGGATTCGTGGAGACAGGCTGGTATATCAGACAGGCCTTGCCGGAGAAACAAAAGAGGACGAAAAGCTGACAGGCATTCAGAGCAATTACAAAATTGCTGCAGGCGAAGGAAACAGACCTCTGGTTTCAGTAGTTTATACCCTGCTGAACACTGATAATGCTCTGGACATCAATACCTCACTCTATGATTTCAATACCGGCAAATGGATCGATAAGAAGGAGCTGAAGGGCGGAGGAAGATATTCTATGATCATGAGCCCTGCCTTTACAGTTGATGGCAGGCTGCTGGTGGCATATACACAGGCAGACATTATAACAGTAGCAAAGCCGTATATTGTGGATGGTGAAGAGAAGCTTATTGAAACCAAAGAAGTCAGTGACAAGGTATATATGGAGATGCTGATGTATACTCCCGTACATGACATGGCCCTGCTGGATGAGGAAGGAATATTTCTTTCCAATGAATATCCGCTGCAGGGTACAGTGACCATTGTATACACAAATGTTCATAACCGGGGATACTTTGCTGAAAGTATAGTAGTTGAGCTTTATGACGGAGACCCGCAGGCAGGGGGAGTAAAGGTGGCGGAGAGTGCCCCCCGGCTCATAGAGGCACATACATCAAGGAAGGTTGAGATTTACTGGCCTGTGGAAGCAGAGGTAAAGCCCGAATACAATTTGTATGCAGTAGTCCGGATAAGTGACGGGACAGTGGAAAATAATTATGAGAACAACCAGATCAGCCTTAGGGTTATAACCCCGGATGTGGCTATTGCTTCCGTAACCGCTGAAAATGCAGGGGCAGATAATTATCTCATTGATGTAACTGTTGTAAACAGCGGTGGTAAAACGCTGGAGAATGTGAGAGTATGGCTTGAGGATGAAACCGGCGTAAAAATACAGGATATCGGGGTACTGCAGTCGCTCGATCCCGGAGAAGAAGCGGAATTAAGCTACATACTTAAGTCCAATGGCCGCAGAATGATAAATGTAAGAGTTGCACCTGCTAATGAAGTAATAGAAGGAGATACAGACAATAATGTATACAGTCTTTCACTCGAACCCGAATCCTATTATGTTATAGGCCTTAACATATATCCGGGAGCCACACAGGTGCCACTGGACAGCTCAATAAGCCTTATGTTTAATATGCCGGTGGGTGAGGGAGAAGGATTTGGACAAATCACGCTGTTTGATCCGGAGCTTAATGAAGTGCCGATAGATGTTACTGTCAGAGACATCAATATTTTAAATATCCAGCCACAGCAGCTGCTGGAGTATGGCACGCGATACCGTCTGGCAATACCGGAGGATGCCCTCGGAGATGCCTACGGACATACTCTGGAGAGTGAACTGGAAATTACATTTATCACTGTCACAACCAGCCCTGAGATTGTATCTGCATACCCAAGTGAGAATATGAATGGATTTGCACCGAATGAGACACTCTATCTCAGGTATAACCAGACAATCGTGAAAAACGGTGATTCCATTGTCTTACGCGAGCAGGTGGATGGAGCTGAGGCAAGAGAAATTCCGGTTCGCATAACCGCAAGCGGAGAATTGCTGACGATTCAGCCATATCAAAGGCTGACTGAAAATGGAGCCTATGCACTGGAAATTCCGAGGGGCGCAGTGATAAATCAGAATGGAGAAGCCTCACAAAAGGATTATGTTATAAGATTTACCACCGGAGAGCAGGACGGCCCCAGTGGCGGCAATCCCGGGGAGGAACCTCTGGAAGAAGAGGAGCCTTCAGAGGAAGAACCTCCCGAAGAGGAGGAACCTCCAAGTGACCAAGGGAAGAAACCATCAAGTAACCAAGGGGAGGAACCTTCAAGTAATTATCAGTATGAAGGAAGCTTACATCTTGGAAATGTTAACAAGTCAATAGTAGTGATTGTTGAAGATGAAAAAGTAACTCTATAGATAGGCCAGTTGGCAAATGAACTTTTTAGCAATAACCAAAATGCTGTAATTGAGATTCCACAGATACCAAACGTTAGCTCTTATACACTTACCGTTCAGGGGGATGTACTTGCTTCATCAAGTAAAGCCACATTGACTATCAATACAGCTATGGGCAGTATCATCATACCAGCCAATATGTTACAAAACATGGATAACATAAGTGGAAAAACGGTTGAAATCACCATGTCATCCGGGGATAAGTCCAGACTACCAGTAGAGCTACAGAACTCAATTGGAAATAGACCAATGATTCAGCTCACGCTGGCAATAGATGGCATCAGAACCTATTGGAATAACCCACAAGCTCCAGTTCAGGTGTTACTTCCATATACACCAACTGCAGCAGAGTTGGAAAAACCAGAAGCTATCTTAATATGGTATATAGACAACAATGGTAATGTGGTTACAATGCCGAACAGCTGGTATAGACAATCTGGTGGAGTAGTAAGCTTTAGCACCATACATTTTAGTGATTTTGCAGTAGCTTATAACCAGGTGGAATTTAACGATGTACCGACTAATGCTTGGTATAGCGCAGCAGTAAGCTTTATTGCCGCTAGAGGAATTACCGTAGGTACAGGAAATAATAATTACAGTCCTGATTGGAAGCTAACTCGTGGCCAATACATTACGATGATAATGAGAGCATATGGTCTTGAGCCAGATAAGAATCCAGCAGATAACTTTACAGATGCAGGTAACACTTGGTACACAGGCTACCTGGCAGCTGCAAAGCGACTTGGTATTGCCAAGGGAGTAGGAAATAATATGTTTGCGCCAGAGAAGGAAATTACTCGGTAGGAAATGTTTACACTGTTATATAACGTATTAGTAGCCCTTAACCAATTACCAACGCCAGCAGATGTAACAGATGAAAAAAGTATAGATAATACTCAGACTCATTCAAGCGAGGACTTTGATTTCCTGGATAAAGATGAGATAGAGGATTGGGCAAGAGAAGCTATTATTACCTTGGCAAAGGCTGGTGTTATTCGCGGAAGTTCAGGTAGGATTATGCCACGAAGAATCAGTACACGGGCAGAAATGGCACAGGTAATATATAACTTGATGACAAGGTAGTAAAGAAAATTAGATATTGATGTTTAAAAAGCTCGGGTCTATGTCTGGTATAGTTATTAGATATAGACTGAGCTTTTTTTAAGTAGTTTAAGTAACCGGAGCTCTACCGGATTCTAATACCTCGTAGCAAGATATCCATATGTTTGATACATTCTTCTTTTAAATTGAAATCCGGGTATCGGATGCACCATTCGAAGGTAATTCCTCTGATTGCCAGAATCAGATGACTAGCTAGTATAGTGCTGGGGATATCTGACCTGATTTCTCCTTTACGAATGCCATCTGATAGAACCTCATCAAACATTTTGTATAGCTCTCTGTTAAAACTCATGGTAGGTTCAGAACTAATAGAACCTGTGAAATGTGATTTATATAGCCATTTCATATTATCATGTCCGATTTTATTAGCAAGTATATCAGCGGTTTTTTCAGTCAATAAAATAATAATATCAAAAGTAGACCTATCCTGACTGATACTTTTAAGATAGGTCTTATAGTCCATATCAATTTCGCCTACATAATCTTTAATTAAAATATATACTAACGCAGCTTTTGATTCATAATGTACATAGAAAGAGCCTTTTGAGACTCCTGCCTTTTCGACGATAGAATCAACACTAACATCATCTATATTTTTTTCCAGGAAAAGTTGTTTTGCAGCTTCATATATTTTCATTTTTGTTTCGGCAGCTTGTTTTTTGCGCTTGTTTACTTTCACTTTACTCATGTTTGCTCCTTTAAGTCTATAGCATAGTTATATTGTTATAAGCTTTATTAACCATTTGTATTTTACATGAATTTGAACTTAAAAACTTCTATAAGTGCTTCAGATTATGACTGGTAGTCAAATACCGCAGTCATTTTCACATTTTTTAGTATATCACTAAAATATGTATAAGACAAGGAATATAGCGGGTAGGAAGTGATTGGAAGGAAATAACTTTCATAAAGGCTTATGATAATAGAATTACAAAAGCTGCTACAGATCAACAGTTTTAAAAGAAGATGTTTGTAAACGGTTATACAGAATACCAATGTGAGAGATGTGGAGAGAAAAAAAAGGAACATTTTTTCAAAATACGATGTAGGTAGCCGCGCAGAGCTCATCAGTACTATGCTGAAGAATCAAACCGGCGAATGATAAATAAAACCGCATAAACACTGGGTTTAAACGGCCTCTCATACTAAAGTATGAGGGGTTTTTTCTGTAATCTCATCCTTTTGAATAATTGTCTGAGAATTTTATCCATGCTGATGCTACTTGCCGACCTGCCCATGCTGATGCGGTGCTTAAATCTCATTGACAATGCGGCGCTGGATTATACTTACGCTGGAGCGGGCTGCTTCGCGGCTGGAATAGCGTACATCTTTTCTATGGTAACGGCCATCGCTGGTCTTGTCTTTGCAGAGCGGCTCCACCGACATCGATGGTGCCGGACGCTTGGCTATATCCAACCGGCGGCGGGAGTGCTTTTGATCCTTCCGCTTCGCGCCTATGCTGTGCTCATGTCACCGCTGCTTTTCCTGCTTACCGTCCTGTATTTGTTCGGCGTGGCTGGCGCGAAAAGCGGGATTACAAGCAATTATGAAAGGAGTGTCGAGATGGCAAAGAAGAAAACGGGCAACAACATCCCTCTGCCTATCTTCATACTTGTCTACGCCGTGCTGCTGTTTGCCATATATACCAGTATCAGTACCCTTGCGCTGGCGATATAGGGCGACAGCGTCATGGGTACGGTGGAGAGCTATGGGTCGCGGCTGGACGATAGCAGAGCGGGGCCAAACCGCTCCCGCACCGTTTCCAATTTTCCGTACATTAACAAGCCCGCTGCGCTGTGCGAATTTGACGAGATGGGCGAAGTGACGATTATCTACCATATCCTTTGCCCCATCGGTTGCCTGCTTTTGCATCGGCTACACGTGGTTATTGGTTTTGTGCCCCTCGTTGGTTTTCCCGTTGCCGGCCTGCTGATCGACGATATGCCTTTCGGCGAAGCCGTTATCATCGGTGTTGACATCGCTCTTGCCATGCTTGCCTTTAATCTGCTTGCGTTGCGAAGGACCAAGCAGCCCATGTGGGAGGGTGTGGTTGTCAATAAGTACAGCAAAGAAAAGTATAAACACCGGGACGAACCGGAAACCTATACGGAATACACCACAGTCATCAACACCGACGCGGGCAGGAAAAAGACCATCGTGGAAGTGGACAGCAGGCGGCATATGTGCGACAATCTCTCCGTTGGCGACAGGGTACGTTATCACCCCATGTTCGGTACATACGAAAAATACGGTAAATCTAAAGACCGCATCATCTACTGCAACGTCTGCACCGTGATGAACCCCATACAAAATGACCGCTGCAAGTGGTGTAATAATTTATTGTTTAAATAAAGAAGGATTTGAAATGAAACAGTTTACCACCCTGCTGGAGGCGGCGGAGTTTGCTGTCATACTCTGCGGAAGCTGGAGCTTTGCCACCTCCAATGATAGATACGACGTAGAAGGTTTGCTGGTACTTGCCCAGACAAGCGACAGTGAAAACTCCATCGGCGAGGATGGTTTTTATGTGGTTTCGCACGCCGGAGCCATCGGCTTATGCGAGGGCGGCGAGGATGTTGACTGGCTGTTTTTATCCGACGCCTCACCGAATGAGGATTTACCCGCCAGATATCAGGTAGACCTCAAATCAATTTCTGCCCGAAATGCGGCGCTCCCGCCGTTCCCGGCACTCGTTTTTGTGGCAAATGAGGCAATAGACTAAAATACGGGATTAGCTAATTTAATATATCAAGCAGTATACCAAAGCAACGCTATAATCAGCAGTAATATTCAAATTTTAGAGGATATTCCTAATTAAGTGTTTATTTAAAGTTATACAACAAGCTGGTACATAAAAATAGGTCTGTATTGATTATAAATTGCTGGTTAACATTATCCTGCATAGCACCCATGTGGAGACAGTCTGTCTGATGTGTGCGTTTGGCGAAGCCGGCAAATGCTAACAGGCGAAAGTCCTGTAATGGTAAAGGTAGGGCAGCTACTTAGTCAGTAACCAGCGTGTGAAGTAATTCATGCGTTGAGGCGTTACAGAATGCTCTGAAAAGAGCAGGCAAATTGGCGGTCGTAACATGAAGTGAATACTGCCGCACCGTTATTGACATTCCCGAAAGGGAACAACAGGGAAGCGAGCTGGGACATCAACAGCGAAGACAGCAGACGGTATGAAGAACCCTAAATGCAATACCAATGGAAAAGTGCGAGACTTCTATTCCAAAACCGGATGGGAGGAAAAGAGCATTAGGAATACCTACGATTAAGGACAGAACAGTACAGATGGCGGCAAAGATAGTGACAGAGCCGGTATTTGAAGCAGATTTTCAGCATCAAAGAGGTGTTTATCAGCCTAAGCAAATTGCTGTTGAGCATGGAAGAAATGGTGAAGTTGCTTAATCCTAAGATCGTTGGCATGAGAAACTATTATGCCAGACGGTTTCCCAGACCATGGTTATGGAAGATAGAAAAGTACATCAACCTCAAATTCACCCGGTGGTACAATCGGAAGAAACAGCGCAACTACAGGTTAGGAAATGCAGTAAAGGTCAGAGAATTGACTTTGCAGGCAGGACTGGCAAGTATTTGCGGCTGAATGACGAAGGAAGAAGAATATCAGAAAGCTGTGTGCGGGAAAACCGCATGTACGGTTTGATGAGAGGATTGTGGTAAAGCCACTGCTCTAATCTATTCGAAAAGTATGTTCACCTGGCAGAATGAATAACATAATATCAGGCAGGGTGCTGACTCCCATTTCGATTAAATGCTGAAAAGAAAAAGGAAAACTAAGGACCATTGAAAATATTCAGCAGCTGTGCTAATATGGTTATGTATGAGTGAAAACGAGATTCCTTGATTTTGATGGATGATGCACTATTAGGAACCTTGATTTGATAAATTTTAAAAATAGTCTTGTGACACAGGCGGATCAAGGCTGTAATACAGGTTACAAAGTGGGCAGAAACGGAGAAAATGGAAACGTTGACTTTTTATCAAGGTATCACGTGTCCGAATCACCGATGGCTCACCGTCAAGAATCCATGGAAACATTATGTTTTAGGGATTCTTGTTCTTTTTTATTAATAGAAATATTTAATGCATTTCCGGTATCACTATCGGAATCAATAGAGCGGATAATGTAAAAATTATATTTGGATTTACTTGCTATAGTAATCTGGCGGAGGCGGAGATGCACGAGACGGTACTTATGCGGAATCTGCTTGATACAGTGGAGCAGGCAATTGAAAATCATAATGTTAAGCGTGTGAATCGTGTGGTTATATCTGTGGGAAAGCTTGCAAATGTGCTGCCGGATGCGCTTTCATTTGCGTTTGAGGCGATGACGCAGGATGGGATCATGAAGGGAGCGGAGCTTGAAATAAAGTCCATGCCTGCAGTGGCGCACTGTGACGACTGTGGAGCTGAATATCAGGTTGACGGGTTCCCGATTGTCTGTCCGGCATGCAAGAGTGCAGGCTTCAGAATAATCAGCGGTGAAGAAGTATATATACAAAGCATAGACTGCGAGGAATAAAGATATGGCAAAGCTCGAAATCAATAAGGATCTGAGATCTTTAAACAACCGAAAGGCAGCTGAAAACAGAGAAAAATTTAAATCACATGGTATATATGTAATAAACATGATGGGTTCGCCCGGTGCCGGTAAAACTACCCTTTTGGAGAACATTTTGCCCAAGCTGGGTGCACATCTGCGCACGGCCGTGATAGAAGGCGACCTCGCTACGCAAAATGATGCGCTTCGCATAGCAAAAACGGGTGTTACTGCGTTGCAGATCAATACAAACGGAGGATGTCATCTGGATTCAGAGATGATAGAAAATCAGCTGCGCAAGCTGGACCTGGATTCACTGGACCTTATTATAATCGAAAATGTCGGCAATCTGGTTTGTCCAGCGTCGTTCGATCTGGGTGAGGATATGCGCATGGTCGTTTTAAGTGTGGCGGAGGGAGAGGATAAGCCGGTAAAGTATCCGACGGCATTTTTGAATGCAGATACGGCTGTGATTACAAAGACGGATCTGGTGCCTTATGTCAATGTTGATGTCAATGTGATGAAAAGGTATATCGCCGGGATAAATCCTAAAGTCATGGTTTTTGAAACAACAAAAAAGGATGGAGAATATATGGCAGATCAGCTTGTTGAATATATCGTTGATCAGGCCGGACGCAAAAAGGGCATATGATCCGTTATTCGCTTACGATCAAAGGTATCGTGCAGGGAGTCGGATTCCGGCCATTTATGTTCCGGCTTGCTAAATCACATTCGATATGCGGATATGTGCGAAACACTTCCGAAGGGGTATATGCCGAGATTGAGGGAGAAGAAGCTGACTGTGATGACTTTATTGATGAGCTGAAGCATCATCCGCCCGCTTTGGCGCAGATAAAGAGCGTGCAGGTGAAGACAAAGCAACTGCGCGGCGATAAGGATTTTTTAATTATGGAAAGCAGTTACGGTGTGAGAAATGCTTTTATATCGCCGGACATCGGGATCTGCGATGACTGCAAAGCGGACATCGAGGATAAAAATAACAGGCGGTACCGTTATGCCTTCACTAATTGCACAAATTGCGGACCACGTTTTACAATTATACGTGATATTCCGTATGATCGTAAAAATACAACAATGGCTGAATTTATTCAATGCCCTGGCTGCAGGCATGAATATGAGGATCCGTACGACAGACGCTTCCATGCACAACCAAATGCCTGCCCTGTATGCGGGCCAAAGCTAAGCTTTTATATAGCCGGGCAGATAAAGCAGGGAGATCCCTACGCTTTGTTCAGCGAATGCATAAATGAAGGCATGATAGTTGCCGTCAAAGGGATCGGCGGATATCATCTTGCCTGTGATGCAAAAAATGAAGATGCTGTTGCAAGACTCAGGAAAAATAAGATCCGCCATGATAAGCCTTTTGCTGTGATGATGCGCGATATCGGTACGGTCAGGCGCTTTTGTGAGGTGGATGAGACAGAAGAGACGATACTGACCTGTGCCAGAAAACCAATCGTGCTGCTCAAAAAGAGAGATGATTGCATGATCGCAGAGGATACGGCGCCCAACAACAACCGGTTGGGAGTCATGCTTCCGTATACGCCTTTGCATTGCATTTTAATGGAAAGCTTTGATGCGCTTATAATGACAAGTGCGAACATATCAGACCGCCCCATGATATATGATGATCATGAGGCCATGAGCAGACTCTTTGATATTGCAGACGCGGTACTGACTCACAACAGGCAAATCTACCGCAGAATGGATGACAGCGTCTGCATGGAGGTATCGGGCAAGGTGCGGATGATAAGGCGCGCACGTGGTTATGCGCCTGAGCCCTTGAAGTTGAAAAAAAACAGCAGAGTGATATTGGCTTTGGGATCACAGCAAAAAAATACATTTTGCCTGGCAAAGGGAGAAGATGCATTCTTAAGCGGACATATAGGCGATTTGGACGATATGGACACCGTGCGTGCCTATGAATCGGAGATACAGTCATTCATGCGGATATTTGAAGCGAAGCCGGATATTATTGCCTGCGACATGCATCCGGATTATGTTTCCACCAGATATGCCGACCGCTTCAGAAGTATGCTGCCTGTATATGAAATACAGCATCATCATGCGCATTTTGCGTCTGTTCTGGCAGAACATGATATCGAAGGAAATGCAATCGGCCTTATCCTTGACGGCACAGGGTACGGAAAGGACGGTGCCGTGTGGGGAGGCGAAGCGTTGTGGGGAGATATTGGTGCAAGTGAACGTATCGGACATATGCTTTATGCTCCTCTTTTGGGCGGAGAGGCTGCGATTCGTGAGCCATGGCGCATGGCACTGGCAATGATGTACACTTCCTGCGGGAAGGCTGCCGCACTGGAGTATTTTGATAAGTATGGCAATAAGGCCGATCTTCTGCTGCGCGCCAATGAACGCAAAATCAACTCGCCTCTGACATCTGGTGCTGGGCGGTTGTTTGACGCTGTTGCGGCTCTTGCCGGGATAATGACCAATATCACATATGAGGGACAGGCCGCAATCGCACTTGAACAGGCAATAGATGACTCTGAAGACGGAAGCTATGGCATTGATATTGTGCAGGAGTCGGATATGATGATATTCGACTGGCGCCAGATGATATGTGACATAGTGCGCGATGTCAGGAGCGGCTTGCGTGTCGGCAAAATATCAGCCAAATTCCACCGTGCCATGGTGCAGCTGCTTGCCGATGCAGCTTCGCTGGCAAGAAAGCAATATGGTGCCAGTATTGTCGTATTGTCTGGCGGTGTGTTCCAAAATGCATATATTTTGGGCAATGGGATCGACAAACTTGGGAGAAATGGTTTTGATGTATATTCAAATGAAAAAGTGCCTGCAAATGACGGCGGTATATCATATGGCCAGGCTGCGGCTGCAGCACGGTTGAGCAGCAGGAAGTGAGATGCTGAAGGTAAGACGTGAGAAGCGACACTTTTGTGATGTGGTAAAGGCTTTGAGAATGAGGAAAAAGTGAGGTGCTAATTATGTGTCTGGCAGTACCGGGAACGATAGCACAGATACGGGATGGATACGCGCAGGTCGATTAC
>Ga0134104_1001461_pt1 | contig 20572 bp, 19 predicted proteins | sample 15_3_2metaG_FD_94455 | JGI IMG/M metagenome (GOLD analysis project Ga0134104, IMG submission 94455) | Switchgrass degrading microbial communities from high solid loading bioreactors in New Hampshire, USA - 15_59_3.3_214_A2 metaG | ecosystem: Engineered > Bioreactor > Semi-continuous > Anaerobic...
CATGAAGATGTCACCCTTTCGTTGAGTTTTTGTTGCAAATTCTTATCTTAACAGGATGACATCTTCTTTTCAATTCCTCTGGTCTTTTTTCCCATTTACCCTACAGTAACTTTACGCTAAGGTCATTATGAGGAAGGAAGCAACGCGAGATTGCTTCGTCACTGCGTTCCTCGCAATGACATCATTGCGAGCCCAGCAAAGCTGGGCGCGGCAATCTCATCAAAGCCTACTCACAATACCCCGTAATCATAATCTCCCTGTAACTTCCTGCACTGCCTCAAGGGGCATATACGTCTTTTGGGCGATCTCCAGTTCAGTCATCCCTGAATTCAGCAGGCGCTTAATCACAATCTCCATGGGTTCCCCAACCTCCACGACATTCCGGTCAGGATCGTATACCCTGAAAACCTTCTGGGCCCATGGCTGCTCAACTATCTCGTGGACGAATTCGACACCGGATGCCTTGAGCGCCGAGTATACCTCATCGATGTTTTCACTTTCGAAGTACATTTCCAACTGGTCATATCCCCTTGGCTCCGACGGATCGAATGGCTTGCCGAATATGACAGGGTGCGCGCAACCGGCCTCCCACAGGCTGAATCCCGCCTTGAACACGATATTCTTTCCAAGGTCCATTTGGACCTCCTGCTTCATAACAGTTTCATAGAATCTTCTGGACACATCAATGTCCTTAACCATAAGAACCGCTGCGTTAAACTTAATTTTCATTGCTTTACCCCTCTCGCTCGTTTTCCGGTTTTGAAAGTATTACAGGCCCAGCTTCAGGACCCGTGCCAGTTCATTTCGGTTCACAGACTCGCCGATGGAAACACCAATGTCAAGAATATGCTCAACTGCTTCCTCCCGGGATATTCTATCAGCACCCCTGAGCCATGATTCCGGCGCCCAGTCGGACACCCTCAGGTAGGTATTAATCGCCCATCCGTATGGTTCGCCCCACCTGCTGACCTTTCTCCTGTTGCCTGAAACCGTAATATAAAAGCACCTCTGCAGTTCCTTCAAAGCACTGTCTACCTTGCCTGCACCCTGCTTTTTGGTGACTCCCATGGCCCTTCTGATCTCCCCGGTATCCGGCTCCCCTCCCTGGCATAACAGTTGCCATACCTGCCATTCAACCAGGCTGACCCTTCCTTCGAACCAACGCTCCTCGATGTCTTCCTGCGGGTGGCAGGCCACGTAGAAGTAAGGATACAGCTCCTGTGAAATAAAGCCCTTATGGCCGCCAAGCAGGCAGCCGAAGGCCAGTTTCCTTTCCTTTGCAGCCCTGTCCTTCCAGCACCAGGGATCGGTTTGGGGATCTCCCGTATGCCACTGTCCGGGCCTTGTTTCCCTGTCAAGGGACGGGAACCCGGGCAACATGGATGAAAAGGCCATAAAGCCAAGGTGGTTCACACGTTCGACAAACTCCTCGTATGTATTCAGGATCATTTTTTCAATTCCCTTCCTTCAGCCACTTCTTAAGTACTTCAATCCTTGCTCCCGGCGGGTTGTCCCCATGCTCCTTATCAAGATAGGAAAAGAAATACAGCGTTTCGCAGGGCATATCGGGACACTGCCCGCAATGCTCAAAACCCTTGCCCTGGCAACAGGCCGCTACCTTGCAAACACCATAGAATGGATGACCGTTAGTGGCGACACAACCCCGCAATTGCATGGTTCTCTGTACTTACATTCACTGCAGATCAGACCGCATCTGGACTCAACCATGATCATAACCTCCTGATTTTCTTTTTACCGAGATTCTACCATCATGAACATGACAACTATTTGTCATGTTCATAACGATCCAACATTTTTTTTGCTTTTTCCCTGATTTCCTGCGCTATATCCACGGGTTCAAGCACAATGGCTTTCTCCCCCATGCTCATTATCCATCCGATGATATAATCCCGGTTGGTGTAGGAAATGACAGGCTTAAGCCTTCCGTCTTCCAGCGTTTCATAGGAGTGGGGTCCGTACTCGTCCACAACCAGGTATTCCAGTTCCCTGTCCAGCAGCAGGGTCAACCTGTTCCGGTCCTGCAGATGACCGTCCAGGTCCCTTCTTTCAGGCGGTATCTCCCTTTGCTGGAACGTATCCTCCAGTTTCTCCACGTCCCATATGCGGTTGAGTTTAAATAGCCGGAAATCGTCACTTGACCTGCAAAAGCCAAAAACATACCAAGAAGACCATCTGAAGGTCAGGAAGCAGGGTTCGATCACGCGACTGGTCTTCCCCTTGTCGGAATAGTATGTAAAGGAAATCAGGCGCTTCTCTGAAATGGCGGACCTGATCAGGCTTATCTTCTCGGACAGGCTGCCTTTATAATACGAGGAAAGGTCGATCAGGACGCTTTCCTGCATGGAAACCACCGCTTCGCCTCCGGGAGAGAGCCTTGAAATAAGCCTCTCTATATTTGAGGAGTCGGATACGCTGTTGAGGCTCCTAAGGCCCGTAATAATGCTCTGCAGTTCCTCCGACGTAAGAACGCTCCTGTCCAGCTTGAACCCGTCGGCTATCCTTATTCCTCCGCCGCCTCCCTGCATGGTTATAACCGGAATGCCGGCCTGGCAGATGGCATCTATGTCCCGGAGGATGGTCCTCCGGGAAACCTCAAGCTTTTCGGCCAGTTCCGGCGCGGTCACCTTATCCTTCTGAAGCAGAATGGTTATGATGCTCAGCATCCTGTCCAGTTTCAACCAGGACCACCCCTGAAAGATTTGATTCAGCACGACAGCGGACTAAAAGGAATTACAGCACTACCTCCACAGGGTCCGCGATCGTAAGGCTGTCGGGTTCCACATGGCAGTCGTAGGCAAGAACATGGACGCCATTTTCTGCGGCAAGCCTTACCGCATCCCCGAAAGCCCGGTGCATTTCGTCGTTGGGAGTAAAAAAGCTAATGCCCTTCATCTGGATAAGAAACAGGATGTAGGCCTGGTAGCCTTCTTCCCTTGCAGCGATAAGCTCGTGGACATGTTTTTCCCCGCGCAGGGTGGGAGCATCGGGAAACATGGCAATCCCGTCCTTCTCCAGCGTGACGCCCTTAATCTCCATAAAAGCCTTCATACCGCCGCCTTCAAGATACAAATCAAACCGCGACTTCCCGTATCCATGCTCCGGCTTGATATGATCCAGGACGGGCATTCCCGGAAGCTTCAGAACACCTGTTTTCAGCGCATCCGCCACAACCCTGTTCGGGGCATTGCTGTCTATGTTCACAAGCCACTTTACCTTTTCCACCGTCACCAGCGAATAACGGGTTTTCCTTTCGGGCTTGTCCGAATACTCCAGGTAGGCAGGGGTGCCCGGAACCAGCAGTTCCTTCAGCCTCCCCGTGTTTTTCACATGAACGGTTTCAATTGCGCCGTCTATCTCGCAAACTGCGATAAACCGGTTGGGCCGGGACAGAAACCGGCCCCCGGTTACCTTCTTGTATTTCAAAATGATCTCCCTTATACTCGTTTCTTCTATTATCCACTTTATCAAGACTCCTTTTCAACCCTTTTGTCCACCAGCATGAACACGGTGGTAAGGGTAGCATACACCCGGCACCCTGCGCTCACAATGACATGATAGGAAATGGTTTCGCGCGCAACGACAGTTCCGGGCAAGGTAAAAATAGCACCCTGCCTTACTCGTCGCCTTTATACATAAAAGAAAGAACCGCAGTATGGCGGTTCCTTCTTTGCCCCGGACACTATGTGTCCGCTTTATTAGGAGAGTTACGGCATATTGCACGGCCTCAGCCCATTATAACATGGACCTCGTGCTCGGCGCCATCGTTGAATACGGGAAGGATGTTGCCCGAAATCTCTTTGCCGTCCACGGTGATGGACTTGATACCCTTCTCCACATGGTCGGGATTGGAGACCCTAATAATATATGAGGCTCCCCTGAACTTGCGCCTGACAGTGAATCCATCCCAGTCGGCAGGTATGCACGGGTTAACCTTGAGGCCGTCGTAATCGGGCATGATACCCAGGATCCACTGGGATATGCATGTAAATGTCCATGCAGCCGTTCCGGTAAGCCATGAGTTCTTGGCCTCGCCGGGACGTGCGGCAGCCTTTCCGGCCACCATCTGGGAGTACACATATGGCTCTGTCTTATGCAGGTCGCTGATATCCTGCAAATAGGAAGGCGTTATCTTCCTGTACAGTTCAAATGCCCGTGTTCCGCGGCCCACCACCGTTTCGGCGCAAATAATCCATGGATTGTTGTGGCAGAAAATGCCCGCGTTTTCCTTGTATCCCGGCGGATACGAGGTTATCTCGCCCTTGCTCTTGTCATAGGTGGTGTACGGCGGATCGTTCAGTACGATGCCATACTTGGTTTCCAGCCTTTCTTTCACCGAATCGAGAGCTTTTATGGCATATCCGTTCTCAACGCCGATACCGGCCATAACGCACATACCCTGGGGCTCAATGAAGATCTGCCCTTCCTTGTTCTCCTTGCTCCCGATCTTCTGGCCGAAGGCGTCGTAAGCCCTCAGGAACCAGTCGCCGTCAAAGCCGTATTTGTATATCCTCTCTCTCATCTCGGCGATCAGCGCGTCGGCCTTGTCGGCCTCCTCATTCATGCCCTTGTACCTGAGAAGAGCTGAGTACTCAGGACCTATGAATACAAACATCCCGGCTATGAACACAGATTCTGCAACCCTGCCGTCAGGATCGCCATAGGTCTGGAATGACTCGTCGGGAGTAGTGGAGAAGCAGTTCAGGTTGAGGCAGTCGTTCCAGTCAGCCCTTCCGATAAGCGGCAGCCCGTGAGGTCCGAGATTGTTGGGAACATGGTAGAAAGAGCGGGTCAGGTGCTCCAGAAGGGTCGCGGTGTTGTTGGGATTGCAGTCGAAAGGCACCTGCTCGTCGAGGATTGAATAGTCCCCGGTTTCCTTTATGTAGGCTGCCGTGCCCAGGATCAGCCACAGGGGATCGTCATTAAACCCGCCGCCAATATCATGGTTGCCCTTCTTGGTAAGGGGCTGGTACTGGTGATAGCAGCCGCCGTCCTCAAACTGTGTGGCCGCGATATCAAGGATACGTTCCCGGGCCCTTTCCGGGATCTGGTGCACAAATCCAAGGAGATCCTGGTTGGAATCACGGAATCCCATGCCCCTTCCGATACCCGACTCAAAGTAGGACGCGCTTCGGGACATGTTAAACGTAACCATGCACTGATACGGGTTCCAGATGTTTACCATCCTGTCGAGCCTCTCGTCATGGCTCTCCAGGATGTATATCGAAAGAAGGTCATCCCAATATGCCTTAAGCTCCTGCATGGCACTGTCGACCTGCCCAGTGGTCATAAAGCGCTCCTGCATGGCCTTTGCCCGCTTCTTGTTGATCACGTTGGGAGCTTCCCATTTCTCTTCATCCGGGTTTTCCACATAGCCCAGCACGAATATGATGGTCTTCTCTTCCCCGGCCTTCAGCGTGAGGTCGAAATAGTGGGAAGCCACGGGCTGCCATCCATGGGCGATGGAATTGGCGGGCTTTCCGTCAAGAACCGCCTTAGGGCAGTCAAAACCGTTATACAGGCCTATGAAGGCCTCACGGTCGGTGTCAAATCCATCGACAGGCGTGTTTGCCCAGAAGAAGGCATAATGGTTCCTGCGCTCCCGGTATTCGGTCTTATGGTAGATCGCCGAGCCTTCCACCTCTACTTCCCCTGTTGAGAAGTTGCGCTGGAAGTTGGTCATATCGTCCCAGGCGTTCCAAAGGCACCATTCCACGAAGGAAAACAGCTTGATGCGCTTTTCCGCCGAAACCCTGTTCCTGATCGTCAGTTGGTGTACCTCACCGTTAAACTTGAGCGGGACGAAAGACAACTGGCTTACTGATATACCGTTTCTTTCGCCGCGAATCTTTGTATATCCCAGTCCGTGCCTGCATTCATATGCGTCCAGATCTTTCCTGACCGGCATCCAGCCAGGTGTCCAGACATCCCCGCCGTCATTGATATAGAAGTAACGGCCGCCGTTATCCACAGGAATATTGTTGTAGCGGTACCTGGTCACGCGCCTCAGTCGGGCATCCCTGTAAAAACAGTAGCCACCCGAGGTGTTTGAAATCAGGCCGAAAAAGCCTTCGTTTCCCAGGTAATTGATCCATGGATACGGGGTTTTTGGGGTTTCGATGACATACTCTCTGTTTGCATCATCAAAATAGCCAAATCTCATATGCTAACCTCCTCTTGCTAAATCCTGCTGCAGGATTCACGGACTTCCAATCCCACGTCGGCTTTATAAACCGTAAACCTTGGCGTGTCGTTTTCAATAAGCTCTGACAGCATATCCATGGACTTCTTAGCCACATCAAAGAAGGGTATCCGTACAGTGGTCAGCGCGGGTTTGTAAATGGCCGCGGTAGGGATGTCGTCATGGCCGATTATGGAAATATCCTCGGGCACCCTTATGCTGTGACGTTTGAAAGTCTCTATTGCTGCCATGGCCATTGAGTCGTTGGATGCTATCATGGCCGTAGGAAGCTGTTGGCTGTAAATAAGTTTCTCTATCTCGGGAACCACAGCTTCCCAGGTAAAGTCCCCCTTGATCATATAGCGGTCATCCACGGGCAGCCCATGGTGCTCAAGCCTTCTTACAAAGCATTCGCGCCTCCTGAGCCCTGAATAGGAGGTCTGCCTTCCCGCGATCATGCCTATTCTTCGATGCCCCAGGGATACAAGGTAATCTACCGCCTCGTTTATGCCCTTCTCATCATTGAGGTCCACAACAGCGATCCTTGCTTCGGGACCCATGGTCTTTTCAATAACCGAAGGATCGTAATCCATGATGACGATGGGATGGGACACATCGCGGAAGATGGACTCAAGTTCACTGCTTTTATCGGTGCTGATGATGATACCGCCGTCTATCCTTTTTTGCAAAAACGTCTGCCGGATACGCCAGCACTCCTCAGGTTTGTAAATCGTGTGGACCAGCATATAATACCCCATGGAGTTGCCTATGTCCACAAAGGAATCCACAAACGGTGAAAAATACCCGTTGTTATATATCCGGTAAGGGCTGTTGATATCGTAAATGGTGAACAAAAAAAGCCCAATGGTGTTGGTTTTTTTCCCTGCAAGGACACGGGCAGACTGATTGGGCTCATAATTGTATTCCCTGATTACCTTCATTACCCTTTCCCGGGTCTTCTCGGGCACATTGGGATAATTATTGATCACTCTTGAGACTGTGCTTCTGGATACTCCGGCAAGCCTTGCTATCTCTTCGCTCTTCATCCAACCACCACTGGAGTCATTGTGAACGCGTGTTCATTCCCATTAATTATATAATAGGAGTTAAAAAAATGCAAGGAGAGAAATACAGTCCATATGCCTGTCATTGGGAAGCATGGTTAAGCACTGACAGGCCATTTTTCGCTGCATTCCATGCGCGGCGGGTTATCCGTACGCTGTTTATACTTCCACGTTCAGAAATGCATTTCAGGAGAATTGCGGTTATTCCAGTTCCTTTATGATCTGCTGGTATTCTTCAAGGGCTTTCCTGCCTTTGTCGCTGAGGCCGTACAAGCCCCTGGACACATGCTCAAACCAGCCATAGTGGTTGTCATAGAGGATGCCGAGGGTCTTCTTTTTGTCGCATCCGAGTTCACGGAGCGCCTTCGGTGTCATGGGTCCATTGCGCGAAAGATGGGAGGCTATCAGCAGGGCCTGTTCGCGATAAGCCGTAACGAGCCTGGATCCTGACGATCCTCCCACGTTGTAATCGCCATGGCGGTTTTTGAATTCTTCAAGGGCAAGCTTCCTTTTCCTCCCGGATTGCTGGCGGCTTCGGACGCGGTCAAAGGGCAATGGCGCTATGCTTTCTTCCGCCCACTGTTCTCCGTCCCTTGAATTAACCAGCAAAAGCCCCAGTTCCAGCCGCCGCAGCAGGTGGCAGAGCATTTTCCACCGCCTGGTGAAAATAACGCGCCCTTTTTTAGGAACGGCGATATATACAAGATCACAGAACCGCTGCCTGTCAACAGCCTGGAGAATGACATCAAGGTTAAGCGAGGTTTTCATTTCCACGGCAAGGACAAGGTCGCCTTTTACCGCCACAACGTCACAGTGCCGGACCTCTGCCCTGGGGGTAAACCCGCATCCTTCAAGCCACTTTTTCACCGGTTCATACAGGTCCTTTTCCAGCAATTAACGCTCTCCTCCGTATATCTCCTTACGGTTGAATGCATCAGCCTCTGCCTGTAACATCGTCATTTTACAATCATTTAGACACAGGCAATCACGAACTTTCTGCCGTAGCTGCCGCTTCTTCCCCCTGGGGAATATCTCTGACCAGGTTATGCAGCCATTTGTTCGAAAGGAGCCTTATCACGCCGAGGATGCTCTTGACCACTTCCTCGGTATAGATCATGGCCATGACAAAATAGACCGGGAATGCGAATACCTCAACGCCCAGGTATGCCATGGGAAGCCCGATAAGCCATGGGGCAAGCACGTCTATTGCCATGGCAAACAGGGTATCGCCTCCTCCCCTGCAAACCCCCACGATAATTACCATATTTACAACCCTGGGAACATTGAATGCGGCATATACCAGCACGGAAATCCTGCAAAGCTCCCTGGTCACGTCGCTGATATTGAAGAAGCCCAGGAACAGCGGGGCAACAAGCACCATAAGCCCTCCCGCCAAGGCTCCCAAGGCCATGACCACAACCACCGACCGCTTCGCGTAAACCCTTGCCGTGTTGTCCTCGCCGGCTCCTATCTTGTTCCCGATTATGGCCCCGCAGGCATTGCTTATACCGGCAAACAATGAGAAGAAGATGCCGTTTACCAGGTCCATGATCTGGACGGTTGCCACTGCCTCTGTGCCCAGCCGGCCGTAGAAATAGGTGTAGCCTGTAACCCCGACAGCCCATAGCAGCTCGTTGGTTATAACCGGCGCTACGGACCGGGCAAAGCGCTTCAGGAACATACCGGTATATCCCGAGAATTCGGATAACCGGGCAGCCAGCTCAAACTTGTTCCTGTAGATAAGCCCCACAAGGAGCCCGCATTCAATGACACGGGCAAACAAGGTGGCCACGGCAGCGCCCCTTATGCCCATTTCAGGCAGTCCCAGCTTTCCGTAGATAAGGAGATATGTAAATATCGTATTGAAGGTAAGAGCCGAGGCGCTGGACAAAAGGGGAATCTTCGTGCGTCCCACACCCCTTGACTGCATGCCGTATGAGGAAGTAACCGCACTTATGGGAAAGGAAACCGCGGCAATCCTCAGGTACGCGGCCCCCTGGCTTATAACCAGCGGATCATCGGAAAACAGCGCGATAACTGTTTCAGGGAACAGGACTCCCACAATCATAAATGGTACGGCAACAACCATGCCCATAAAAAGGCTAAGCCCCAGGACCCTGCGCACACCTGTAAGGTCCTTCTTGCCCCAGAACTGGGCGCTGAATATATTGGCCCCGCTGTTGACCCCGAACAGGAACAGGTTGAAGACAAAGCTGAGCTTGTTGGCTATTCCTACTGCCGCAATATTGGCTTCCCCGAGACCCCCGATCAGGATATTGTCCACCATGTTGAGACCGTTGAAAATAAGGTTCTGGAGGGCAATGGGAAGTCCTATGGCGATCATTAGCTTCCAGTATTTTCTGTCTTTCAGGTCAAGTACTTTCATAAAAATCCTCCGATGTCACGCGTATCACCGTAAGCTGCCATGAGTCAACGTAACATGACAAATAAAAACCCTGTTGCCGGCAACAGGGAAGGTATTTAGACAAGTATTGCACGAAGTCATTTTATTGTCAAGAAATTTTATGCCATGAAGACGGCGCTGTCACACCAATATCGGCTGGATCTGCTTTCCTTCAAGGGCATGCTCGACGGTGGGCACGATCATCCCGAACCTGGCTATCAGGGAATTGCTCTTCTTTTCAGGGTCGTCCTGTCCGAAGGGGACAAAATATATGTTCTTGGTGTTAAGAAGCGCTCCTATGTTCTTGCCGTTGGCTCCAAGCCCGTCATTGGTGGCTATGGCCAGGACAACCGGCTTTAGGTTCCGCAGTTGTGCCTTTACAGCCATTGTAACAGGTGTATCGGTGATGCCGTTGGCGATCTTGCTCAGCGTATTTCCGGTGCACGGCGCGACCACGATCAGGTCCAGCATGCTCTTGGGGCCTATGGGTTCGGCTTCGGTTATGGTATCGATACAGTCCCTGCCTGTGACCATCTCTATACGCCTCCGGAAATCGTCGGCGCGGCCGAACCGGGTATTGGTCGAGGCCACCGCGGCGGACAGTATCGGGTAAACCTCTGCGCCAAGGAAGACAAGCCTCTCAAGCTCGATCAGCGCCTCGGAAATCGTGCAGAATGATCCCGTGATGGCAAAGCCTATGTGCTTTCCTTTCAGAGTCATGACAGAACACCCCCCTCTTCCTCCAGAATGTTGTAGATCGTACGCCTGATGATATCCCCTGCGGTCAGGGGAGCGACTTTTCCGGGAAGGGAAAGTGCCCATCTGACCTTGAGTCCGTAGATTTCCGCCCCTTTAAAGTCAATCCCTCCCGGTGATGAGGCCAGATCCAGCAAGAAGCAGTCGGCACGTACCTTCTCAAGGATATCCTTTGTTATGATGGGAGCCGGAACCGTGTTGACGATGGCATCCATATCCGATACATAACGCGCCAGCTGGTGCATGGGGACGGGCTTAAGCCCCCGGGCTTCGATCCAGGCTATATCGGAGTATTTCCTGGCCGCCGCCCATACCTCGGCGCCAAAGCCATGAAGAAGCCTTGCCAGGTTCTTGCCGATCCTTCCGTATCCGACGACGAGGATACGGCTGCCCAAAAGGGTTATGGGCATCTCCTGGAGAAGGATTCCCACGGCCCCCTCGGCTGTGCAGGCGGCATTCAGAACAGCCATCTCTTCCCGGTCCAAGAGGTCGGTGCATTTCACCTTTTTTTGCCTTAGCTGTTCCTTCACCGAGTCAGGTATCCTTCCTGCAATAAGATGGGCATCTTCGGGTATCTTTTCAAAAAGTTCGCTCAAGCACAGCTTCTCTTTTGATAAAGGCATGTTGAGAAAACCATTGTCGCTTATCAGAGGGATTCCCCCGACCACCACGCGGGAACCCTCCAGAACAAAATCAAGCGGTGTGCTTTTTAGTGCCCATGGCTTGCCGCTCTTCTCGAACCCATATATCTCCACATACTGGTAATCCTTTTTCAGAAGGTCGGCAAGGTAGACATTGCGCATGTCACCGCCGATGATCGAGAACTTCTTTCTGAGCAAAGCCTTACCCTCCCCTTCAGGTGGCCTTATAATACAGTGTATGAAGGGGATTTGTCCCATGTGTATGGGAGAAGCCGGCTATAAAAGCCGGCTTCAGGATATAAGGGCTATGTGGATATGTCCTGGGGTATAAAAGGAGAGGCCGTCTAAAATCTTGTCACACCAGTATAAATTCACCCCTGAATTGTATACTGGCCACATTCTTCGAGATGTCGTCCCGGATGGTTTTATACAGGCTCCTCTTCTCGGCGCGGCCGGTATATGTCCCGCTTGAGGGATCAACCTCCCTGTACTGCTGAACGACATACCTTTTAGCGCCCCTGATGCTCTTAGCGATGTCCAAAAGATCCTCCTGGTCCAGCTCAGGGGTGTAGGTGGTCCGAAACTCGTATTCCACGCCGCCCCTTCGCAGGATACCGATGCTCCTTTCAAGCTTCTCGGTGTTTACCGGCGAACAGCAGACCTGGCGGTATTTGCAGAATGGCGCCTTTACATCCATGGCCACGTAGTCCAGCATTCGCTGTTCGACCAGGTCTTCAAGCAACTCCGGGTTAGTGCCGTTGGTGTCCAGCTTGACAAGGAAGCCCATCTCCCTGGCGCGCCTGATAAACTGCGGCAGATCCCGCTGCAGTGTCGGCTCTCCCCCCGATATGACCACCGCGTCCAGAAGCCCTCGCCGTCTTTCAAGGAACGCGAACACATCTTCCTCGGATATTCCCCCGTTCTTCTCATACCCGATGAGGCAGCGGTTATGGCAATAGCCGCAGTTCATGTTGCAGCCCTGTGTAAATACAACGGCCGCCAGCTTTTCAGGGTAATCCACCAGGGAATTCTTTTGTAATCCGGCAATTTTCATACCAGGTAACCTTTCTTCCGTATGGTAAGCTGCCCCCCCGGCGGCTTACAAAGTCTCAGGATGCCTGCTCTTTGATAACAAACTTCTTCCTCGTGATATATTCTTCTTTCTTACCCATGTTATAGTTGGCAACAGGCCGCAGATACCCGGTCACCCTCGACCATACCTCGGTCCTATCCCCGCATTCCGGGCATGTGAAATGCTCGCCCGAGATGTAGCCATGCGTGTTGCAGATTGAGAATGTGGGCGTGATGGATATGTAGGGCATCTTGTAGTTCTTGAATATCCTCTTGATAAGGTTCTTGCAGACACTGACGTCGTTTATGCTCTCACCCAGGTAGAGGTGCTGGACAGTACCCCCGGTATACAGGGACTGTAGCTCGTCCTGGAGGTCGAGGCATTCAAAGATGTCATCGGTGAACCCGACAGGAAGCTGGGTTGAATTGGTATAGTAGCAAACGTCCCTGCCCGCCGTAATGATGTCGGGATAACGCGCCTTGTCCATCCTGGCGAGCCTGTGGGACGCGCCCTCGGCCGGAGTGGCCTCAAGGTTGTAGAAGTTTCCGGTCTCCTTCTGGAATTCAATCATGATCTCCCGCAGGTAGTGCATGATCTCAATGGCAAACTCCTGCCCCTCGGGAGTTGTCAGATCCTTCCCCATGAAATTGAGCAGGGCCTCGTTCATGCCCACTATGCCTATGGTGGAGAAATGGTTGTACCAGTAGCTGCCGGTCCTCATCTTGATGTTCCTGAGGTAGTGGCAGGAATAAGGATAAAGCCCCTTTTCAGATTGTTGCTCAATGATTTTTCTTTTGATTTCAAGGGAGGTTTTACCTATCTTCGCTATCCTGTACAGACGTTCCTTAAACTCTTCCTTTGTAGAGCTTAAATAGCCGATTCTCGGCAGGTTGATGGTAAAAACGCCTATGGATCCTGTCATCGGGTTGCTTCCGAACAACCCGCCCCCCCTCTTGCGAAGCTCGCTGGTATCCAGCCGCAGCCTGCAGCACATGGAAACAGCGTCTTCGGGCGACAAATCGGAATTCACGTAATTGGCAAAATAGGGTATGCCATACTTGCAGGTGATCTTCATGAAGCCCTCAACAGCCGGGCTGTCCCAGTCAAAGTCCCTGGTGATGTTGAGGGTCGGGATAGGAAACGTGAACACCCTGCCCTTTGCGTCGCCTTCCAGCATGACCTCGCAAAAGGCCTGGTTCAGCATATCCATCTCCGCCTGGAAGTCACCGTACTTGTCGTTTGTGTACTGTCCTCCGATTATAACAGGTTCATCCTTAAGTGTTTCAGGGACCTTTATGTCAAAGGTCAGGTTTGAAAAGGGGCATTGAAAACCAACCCTGGTCGGGACATTGATGTTGAATACGAATTCCTGGATACACTGCTTCACCTGCTGGTAGCTCAGATTGTCGTACCGGATGAATGGCGCGCAGTACGTATCAAAGCTTGACCATGCCTGGGCTCCCGCAAGTTCGCCCTGGGTTGTGAAGGTTGAGTTGACGATCTGCCCCAGGAAGCTCCTCAGATGCTTTGCCGGCTTGCTTTCCACCTTGCCGGGAACCCCGCCGAAACCGTCCATCAGAAGCTGCCTTAGGTCCCAGCCGGCACAGTAGGCCCCGAAGAAGCCCAGATCGTGGATATGGCAGTCTCCACTCTCATGGGCTTCCCGGACCTCCGTAGGATAGATTTCATGAAGCCAGTATGATTTCGTAAAGGCTTCTCTTACGTAATTATTAAGACCATTAATGCTCTTTTGGGTATTGGCGTTCTCTTGTATCTTCCAGTCCTTGTCTCCCAGGTAATCCGCGAACATCCTGATGGTTGCGCCTATCAGGGCGTTCATCTCCCTGGCGCTCTTACGTTTCTCACGGTACAGGATATATGCCTTGGCAGTTCTGGCATGACCGTTCTCGATCAGTACATATTCCACGAGGTCCTGTATCTGCTCGACCTCGGGGATTCCACCTTCGTACCTCTCTTCGGCCAGCTCAACAACCTTATCGCTGAGTCGCTGAGCCAGCTCATAGTCACTTCCCCCGCAAGCGACCGCTGCCTTGTATATCGCTGATGTGATCTTCTCTGGAGTGAATTCCTCGACGCGTCCGTCTCTCTTGCGTATCTTTTCAATCATGCCGATTGCCTCCTGCTTTTGCATGGCATGCCTTTATCGGCATTGCCCCGGAATCTACATTTCGGTCGCGTACAGTTTATCATACACAATATATAGTGTCAATCGGGTTTTGGACAAGTTTTTTGTGCAAAATGACGGAAACCTCATGCCTCTAGGCTTTCAGGTTCATAGAATTTATCGACACGAACCAATATTTTGTTTACTTGTAATGACAATAATACGACATATTGTGCTCAGTTACTATTGTGACAATTCACAAAGACCCGCTATTATGAAGGGTTTCGGGAATTGACAAATACAACCGGACTCGTCCGACATGATTTCCCATAAAACATGTTACACCGACCGGATACGTTTTAATTTTTTTTCGGCGTTTTGCCCAAATGGAACCTAAAACTGAGCTGCGATGGAATCCATTATCCCCTGCTCGGCAAAGCTGATATACCGCTCCCCGGCTGTTATGATATGGTCCACTACGCGGATGGATATGGGAATCAGCGCGGCATAGATCTTCCTGGTCACCTCTATGTCGGCCGCGGAGGGTTTCAGGCTTCCTCCCGGATGGTTGTGGGCCAGGATGACGCTGCTGGCCTTATGCCGCAAAGCCGTCTCCACGATGATCCTGGGGTAGACCGGCGCCTCGTTGATGGTTCCCTCGTGGACCAGGGCGGCATGGTTGACCTTGTTCTGGGAGTCCAGGCAGATGGCAAAAAAGGCCTCGTATACCCTTCCCGCGAACAGTGACAGCGCATATTCCCCTGCCTTGGTCGAGGAGTTTATCACGGGCCTTTCCCCCCATTTCCTGTTCATATACCGTCGTGCCAGGGGCACGCACAGGGAAATCAGGGTAGCCGTGTTGATGCTTACCCTGCATCTCCTTGCTATATCCCTGGGATGAGCTTCCAAAAGATCGTGAAGAGTGCCGTATTCCTTCAGCATCCTGTGGGCAAGCTCGTTGGTATCCTTCTGCTTTACGCAGTAATACAGGAGAAGCTCCAGCGCCTCATGGTCCTTGAACGCATCAAGCCCTTCCTCCATAAAGCGTTCCCTTACCCGTTCCCTGTGGCCTGTATGTATGTTCTCCGACATGGCTGCAACCTCGCTTTTTGTGATCAGATGCTTACGCCATCGTATAAACACCAGCTAACTTATTATGCTTATAATTCCATATTATTACTATTGTATAGCTTACCACAAATCATTCCTGGCAGGCAAGTCACAAACAAGCCCTTTAAGTTATGCAGGCAGATGAAGAAAAAATTATTGTAAAACAATAATTCTTGTGTTATGATTAAAGAAAAATTATTGTTTTACGATAATTGAGGGGTATTATGAAACGAAACGGATTTATTCTCTTCCTTGTACTTGAAGCATTCCTGTGCATAATGCTGACCTTTTTCAGGGAGGTCCTTCCCGGCGCCTTCACAACTGTTATAGCCTTCCCCTTTGAGCAGATCGCGCTGGGGCTTCGGGTTTTGTCCCTGTCGGGACCTTTCGGCAATGGAGTAGCAATCATCCTCTATGCCGCCATCAGCCTTATTCCCGCGGTATTACTCCTTCTTACGGCAAGAAAGCGCAGGCCGTTTTTGGAAGACTGGATGTTGGCATTAATAACCGTGGTTCTTTTCGTTGTTCTTTACCTTATGATAAACCCCGGAATAATCCAAAGCCCTGTTGGCACAGGCGCCGTCAAGGCTTTTCTTGGAACCATAGCCTGGTCGGTTATTGCCACATATATCATCCTCAGGATACTTCGCCTCTTCTTCTTTGCCGATACCCAAAGGCTTCACAGGTACATGGCGTTCCTTTTGCATGGCCTGGCTGTCCTGTTTGTTTACTGCGCCTTCGGAAGCAGCTTCAGCGATTTTCTGGATTCCGTCGAAGCGCTCCGCACCGGAAACACCGGAAATGTAGACGGCTTATGGGTGAGCATGGTTTTCCTTGCGCTGCAATACCTGGTCAACGCCCTGCCCTATGTATTGAACGTTCTTGTGGTATTTGCCGGGTTAAGGCTTTTTTCAGAGCTTCAGGCAGACCGCTATTCCCAGGCCTCGGTGGATGCCGCCGGAAAACTCTCGCAGCGGTGCTGCCAGGCCCTGATCATAATCATGGTCACCAGCGTTGACTTCAACCTGCTGCAGCTTGCATTCGTGAAAAGACTAAGGGTGCTGAACACCGTGGTCCAAGTGCCCATCCTGTCCATCGCCTTTTTGCTGACCGTTTTGCTGCTGTCAAGGTACATCTGGGAAAACAAGCAGCTCAAGGACGACAACGACATGTTCATATGAGGAGGCATATGAAACATGGCAATCAGGGTGCACCTTGAAGAGGTGCTAAAGAAAAAGGGCATGACCTCAAAAGAATTATGCGCGCTTGTGGGAATCACCGAAGCAAACCTTTCGATACTCCGAAGCGGTAAGGCAAAGGGCGTTCGTTTCAGCACCATAAACAAGATCTGCTACTATCTTGGCTGCGATGTGGGCGATATCCTGAAATTCGACGGAAACCTGGAGGAAAGCGATGATGATGAATAGGAAAACAGTTGCAATCTTTCTTCTCTTGATAACCATATTGATAATGACAGGCTGCCAGCTTGCCCGCGTGGATATGGGAGAAACCCGGGGCAGCGACAGGCTGATAGGTGTGCTTATAACCAGAGAATACCTTGACCTTTTCGATTTTGAAAGGTATTTGAATGATAATATCAATAAAATATCCGCAAATGGGAACATAACCATTGACTACGATGATGATAAATATCGCGGACGTTTGTATGCAGACATTGTCACCCGCACCTACACCGATCCTGAAACGGGGAATACATTCGAGACAAAGGAGTTTTCCTTCGAAGGGGTTGAGGGCTTTCACTATTATTGCGCAATTATTCCGGCAACCGGGGAAGAAGTCAGCTATTCAGCCTCGAGCGCCGATGAGGCGATAAGCGATGGCCATACGAGTGTCCATACCAGCGACTGGGAAGACAGGATCTCCCTTGAGGGTACCATCTATTACTCACCTGACGGTACCGGCAGCATGACCTTTTTCCCTAATCCTGTCTACCAAAGCCCCGATGGCAGGGTATACGCCGTTACGGGAATGGGTATCACTTCATACGGTGACCACACAGAGGGCGAGCTGTATACCCGAACCCTTGAGGAAACGACGACTATCACAGAAAACGGCAAAACCAAAACGGCCTATACATCCATCAAGATATCCTTTGGCGTAATGTTTCCTCCAAACAGGATCATTGTCCGCCAGATGGATGAGGATAGCCGCGTAATATCCAGCGCCGAGTATAAGCCCGGCGAGCTTCCCGAAACACTGGAAGTCAGCAGGAATACGGCCTTCATCTTAGTTGAGACCCACAAGCAGGATAGGGATGGCAAACCGGTTGTTTCCCGCTCCCTGTACGACAAAGACGATGAAACCCTTACAACCTATTATTGCAGGGATGACGGCATCTGCGTAAAACAATTTACGAGCCTTAACTGGAACAGGGATTGAAGCAGAGATTAGTTCACACGGAACCAGGACGTAAAAGCGGCATGACACGAAAGCCATGCCGCTTGTTTTACTTCCACTTGATTTTCTGTACTCTGTCAGTAATCTTCTCAAAGCTTTACTTTGCCTTGGAAAGGCTGTTGTATACATTGTATTCGGTCTTCTTTTCATTAAGCCATGCAGAGTATTCGGAGCTTACCTTCTGATTCTTTATGATTTCCTCAATCTCCGCCCTGGCATCTTCCAGGTTCGCCGCCTTTGCTTCCTTTTTATCGGTCACCTTGATTATATGGTATCCAAATGAGGTCTTAACCGGATCGCTGATCTCGCCAACCTCCATCGAGAAAGCCGCATCCTCGAATTCTTTCACCATTTCGCCCCGTCCGAAGTAACCCAGTTGCCCTCCGTACGTGGCGCTCGAATCCTTGGAGTATTGAGCCGCAAGCTGGGTAAAATCAGCGCCCTCATCCAGCTTCTGTTTTACCTCTATGGCCGTTTCCTCGTCATCCACGAGTATATGGCTTGCCTGGACCTGTTCGGGCTGTTCGAAATATGACTTGTTGCTTTCGAAGAACTGGGCAATCTCTTCTTCGGTAGCAACCAGCCTCGGCTCCAGGAGCTTCATGGTTTTCAGGTATGACAGCACATCCTTTTCGAGATCTTCAATTGTCATGCCTGAAGCCTCAAGCTGCATCAGAACGTAATCCAGCCCGCCGTAGGATTCGATTACATTGTTCATCTCTTCCTGGAGTTCCGCATCGGTTACGGTTACATTAGCCTTCTCCAGTTCCATGTCGACAATCTTCTCAATAATCATGGAATCCAGGGTCTGTTCGCCGTAGTACTCGACAAGCCTGTTATACAGTTCATCCTTTGTTATGCTCTGGTTCCCCACCTTGGCAACCGTTTGGTTGGAGCTCAGGCCGATAATGAGCACGGCCGCTATCGCAACAACCACGAGGACCCCGATCACCATGAAGAACAGGTTCTTTCCGGACTGTTTCGGCGCACCGGTTTCCATCTCATCCTTTTCCGTTCCCCTAATTTCCAGTTCACCGGTTTCCTCTATTTTTCCCTCTTCCATTACTTCGGTATCAATTCTCTCGTTATCCATTTCTTTCTCCTTCTCATCGATCTTACTGTCCCGCCTGCAGAAAACACCTCCCGGTTTTCCGAATGCACAAGACTCTCTTAATTATACAGCATATTTATGACCAAGTTGTGAATAATTCAAAAATAATCGAAAAAGACAGATGTATTTCCCTAATGATTATTCTATGGCATCTCAGGAAGGACAGCATACTTGTGAAAGTCGGAGATGTGGTCAAGGCAGGAGACCCTCTTGCGAAAGTAGGTAATTCCGGGATATGCCATGCTCCCCACCTCCATATCCATGCTGCTAAAAGACATTTCCTCTATGGAGAGGGCGTACCCGTTACTTATGATTCCAGGAATCCCATAAAGAATCGCATATTCAGAAAATAGATCTTATTGGCCTTCATTATCCGCCCAGTTGGTCAAGCTCGACGATGAGTTCGTCTGACAGTTCAAAACTCCCGGCTTCAGGATTGAACTCCAGGGTGGAATGCAAGGTGCCAATATATGATGCATACATGGGCGATATGGGTATGGCGCCTGAAACAACCAGGCATTGCCTGTCAAGGTCCACATCGATGGTATAATGGCCGGTGAAATGCTCGGGAATATATGAGTATTTGGACACATCATCATCCGATACCAATATATATCCGTAGTATTCATTACCTTTATAATCCGTCACCCGGCATTTAAGGTAGTTGTCTTTCACTATCTCCAGGGGTTCAACCGTTATACGGGTTCCGAGTTCCTTAAGAATCTTATCTTTATATACCTCATATCTCCGGAATGTCTCCAGGTCATAAACATCGCTGGTACCTTCCCACACACCTGTGCCTCCGCCGCCATTGGCTATGACCAGCTCATCCTTCCCGTCATTGGTAAGGTCAAGCACATAAATCATCGTATAGTCTGCCGTGGACGCAAACAAAGCCTTCATCTCGCATTCCATCGATTTTCCGTTATGGTAGACCACGGCGTTTCCCTCTTTGTCAACAATGACTTTAACATCCTTCTCCTCGTTCAGAAGCTGGTAGTATTCCTTCCCGTCAATCCATTCTTTCGAAAGGGTAAAGCCCGGGAAGAAGTATTCAGAATTCTGCTTGTACCAGTCAAACTGGTCGTAATAATCTATAGGCTCTTCAGGTATTTCAAGGCCTTCAATTTCAGAGGGGTCTATTACAGTTTTAATAATAGGTTTCTGTTCAGAAGGGGTAGTCAGTGCTTCCTGCCAGGCTGAATTGTTACCGAAACAGGCTGTGAGAAAAGTAAGAAATAAGACTGTTATGAAGGCTGTTATTCTCTTCATGTCTGCTGTCCCCCTAAGCAATCAACAGGTTATCTTTTGTTAAACAAGCTTGTCTTTACTATATCATACCATATTTCGGTTCTTATTCTTCTATAAAAAAAGTGAAGGTATTCTACTCCTCCACTTTTGCTGGTGCGGACAAAGGGACTTGAACCCCCACGGTTTCCCGCCAGATCCTAAGTCTGGTGCGTCTGCCAATTCCGCCATGTCCGCAAGGATAAAATGCAATATAATAATAAGACCTGAAGGGGGTTTTGTCAACTTTGAAACAAAGGATGATAGCGTCAATTTACTGTAGGGAATTTGAGGGTAGATGTATCCTGGAATAGTCCTCTACGGACACGCCCTTGACAACAAGCATCTCCCATATAGTTCGGCAGCCTGGGCGGCACCGGATAAG
>Ga0134104_1001475_pt1 | contig 20415 bp, 16 predicted proteins | sample 15_3_2metaG_FD_94455 | JGI IMG/M metagenome (GOLD analysis project Ga0134104, IMG submission 94455) | Switchgrass degrading microbial communities from high solid loading bioreactors in New Hampshire, USA - 15_59_3.3_214_A2 metaG | ecosystem: Engineered > Bioreactor > Semi-continuous > Anaerobic...
TGTCATGTTAAGGAACGGAACAACAATACTTATTCCCATGGCAAGTCCTGAAAGACTTACGTTTGGCGCATCGGTAATCAATAAAACGCCGCCTGTAAATGCTACAAAGACATATAATACATTGCCAATATTATTCAGAATGGGGCCTAAAATATTGGCATATCGGTTTGCTTCCCTTGAGTCGCTAAATAAAGATTCGTTTATTCTATCGAAATCTTTTTTGCTTTCTTCTTCGTGACAGAATACTTTTATTACTTTCTGTCCATTCATCATTTCTTCTATAAAGCCTTCCATATGACCAAGAGCTTTCTGCTGCTTAACAAAGTATTTAGCAGAGCCGCCGCCAACCTTTTTTGTCACAAAAAGCATTACAATTACACCGATAACTACGACAAGGGTTAGCCATATACAGAAGTAAACCATAATTCCAAAGACAGTAATTACTGTGACACCGGATACCAAAAGTTGTGGAAAACTCTGAGAAATCAATTGCCGCAACGTATCAATATCATTAGTATAATAACTCATAATATCGCCGTGATTGTTGGTATCTACATATTTAATTGGAAGTGTCTGCATTTTATTAAACATCTTTACACGGAATTTTTTCAAAGTTCCCTGGGTAATGATTGCCATCATCTGGTTATATACAATACCGCTGGTAAGGGATAATACATAAAATACTGCTAATATTAAAACTAAATGTAAAATATTGCCTCCAACCGCATTCCAGTCACCTGCCTGCCAATTCTTCTCCACGATAGAAATAATATTCTGCATAAATACGGCAGGAATGGAGCTTATAGTAGCATTGAACAAAATACATACAATGACAACCGGGAACATCACCGGGTAAAACTCTAAAATATTTTTGAACAATCGAAGGAGAATCCCCTTTTTATTATTTGCCTGATTAGTCTTCACTTTGATCACCTGCCTTATTTTGAGAATAGTATATTTCTCGATAGATGGCATTTTCAGCTAATAATTGTTTATGGGTTCCTATGCCATTAACGGAACCTTTATCCATAACAATTATTCTATCTGCATCCTCAACAGAAGCTGTCCTTTGGGCAATAATTATCTTGGTTGTCTCAGGAATATACTGACGAAAAGCCTTACGTATCTTGGCATCTGTCTTGGTATCCACTGCACTGGTGGAATCGTCAAGAATTAATATTTTTGGCTTCTTAAGCAATGCTCTTGCAATGCAAAGCCTTTGCTTCTGACCGCCGGATAAATTGGCTCCCCCTTGCTCAACATAGGTGTCATAACCCTTGGGGAATTGATTGATGAATTCATCGGCACAGGCAAGCCTGCAAGCCTCAACCAACTCTTCATCTGTTGCATTTTTATTTCCCCAGCGCAGATTCTCCTTGATAGTTCCGGAAAACAGAATATTCTTCTGTAACACGACAGCAACCTGGTTACGCAGAGTATCCAAATCATAATTCCTTACATCCACGCCGCCTACTTTTACAGTTCCTTCAGTTGCATCATACAGGCGCGGAATCAACTGAATAAGAGATGATTTTGAAGACCCTGTACCACCGATAATTCCAATGGTTTCACCCGACCTGATTTGTAAATTAATATTTTCCAAAGCCATTCTCTCTGCTTTTTCAGAATATTTGAAGCTAACATTCTCAAAGGAAATCGAACCATCCTTAACTGTATAAATCGGGTTTTCAGGATTTGTTAATGTACTTTTCTCTTTGATTACTTCAACTATACGCTTGGCAGATTCGCCGGCTAAAGTGATCATTACAAATACCATGGAAAGCATCATCAGGCTGCTCAGAATCATAAAATTATATGTTAATATGGCGGAAAACTGCCCGATATCAAAATCCAATCCCCGGCTGGTAATAATAGTATAGGAGCCAAAGGACAAAACGAAAATCATAACTACATACATACAAAACTGCATTAACGGTCCATTAAGAGCTAAAATGCGTTCCGCCCTTGTAAAATCCGCACAAACATCCTGAGCCGCTGCCTCGAATTTCTTCTGCTCATAATCTTCACGAACAAAAGATTTTACCACACGCATTCCTTTAATATTCTCTTGAATGGATTTATTCAATGCATCGTATTTTGTAAAAACCTTCTTAAACAATGGGAACGTCTTGTATATTACAATTCCCAAACCAATTGCGAGGATAGGAACAACAACGAGGAAAATCCATGCCATACGTCCACCCATTACAAATGCCATCACAAATGCAAAAATCATCATCAAAGGGGCGCGTACCGCCACTCTAATCAGCATCATATACGCATTCTGAACATTGGTAACATCGGTTGTCATACGGGTAATCAACGAGGAGGTCAGAAACTTATCTATATTTTCAAAGGAATAATTTTGAATACTATAGAACATATCCTTTCGTAAATTCTTTGCAAACCCGCAGGCAGCAGTAGCACTGGTGGACCCTGCAACAGCGCCAAAGGTCAATGACAAAAATGCCATGATTATCAGAATAATCCCATACTTAATGATTGTGTTTAAATCACATCCACCTTTAATTTCGTTGACCATAGTGGCGGTAATGAACGGTATAATACATTCAATAACTACCTCCAGGCTAATGAGGATTGGAGTTATAATTGACAGTTTTTTGTACTCACGAACGCTTCGAGCTAATTCTCTAATTATAGTGCATCAGTCCTTTCTATAAAAAACGAGTATTGTTCATCAACTGAATTTACGGTGACAAACACTACTCGTTATCTGCATTTATATAGTTTTTTATTAAGTATTTTTCTGTAGATATACTTTATTTCATACCAATGTACTTATTATGTAATATCGTTCAAATTCAGCATTTCTAGCCCTCGTTGATCCTCATATCCAATTGGTAAATAAATATTAAAATGCATAGCTGCTACTATAGATACATAGTAGCAGACTAGCATAATTAAATTATATTATCAAATTTTGCTTATATTGTCAATAAGATAATCCTGCTGTGAAATAATGCTGTATAGATGAGCAAAACATATCAGACATTGTCTATTTTTCAGTGAATTTTATCAATAAACAGTTAAATTCGTCCTTTTGATCATAAAAAGAACCATGCCCGGAGAATTTAAACGGTACCAACATGGAATTTCGAATCATACTATGTTGTATTTCTGCCAGCTTAAAAGGTACTACTTTGTCATGAATACCATGAATAATTAATGTAGGTACTTGAATGGCTTGCATATCAGCGAACAGTACTTCATTGATCCAGGTTTTTGCAATCGCTGCAGTTGCCCAACCTGCCGCCTGTAAACCTAAATGGAAGAACCATTCTGAGAATGCTTGAGAAGTATGTTGAAAGAAAAATCTGTCGCCAAAATTTTTAAGCATTTGAGGACGGTCATTATATGTACCCTCGATCATCTCCAATACCGTCTTTTCATCAATACCATACGGAAAATTAGGGCGTTTGATCAAGCTAGGTGCAGCAGCTGCAATAAGAACAAGCTTATTTACCCCATATCCTTTATGGCGCCCCATATATCTTACTGCAATTGCTCCACCGGTTGAGTGTCCGGCTAAGGTAAAGTCACGTAAACCTAACGTTTCCACCACACCTCTCACATCATCTGATAAGGTATTATAATCGTACCCACAAAACGGCTTATCAGACTTACCAAAACCTCTTGTATCGATTCCTATGCACCGATAGCCGAATTGCGGTAGTTTATTAAACTGGTATTCAAACAGATTATGATTGGCCGGCCAACCGTGTAAAAAAAGAATTGTCTTTTTACATTCCGGATTTAAATCCTCAACATATATATTTACATTGTTTACATTGACATAGTAGCCCATATTCTCCCTCCTTAATGAATAATTACAGATTTATAATATTCATCAGGATAATTCATTGTGATTAAGCAGTGTTTCCCCGGTTAGTACATGTAGTGCAATTGAGAAATGCTCAGATTAGTGCTGGAATATATTTCTGATAAGCTCTGATGGTAAAGGATAAAGCAGATTGGCTATACACAATAAACAATAATACATGATAAAATAATGCTTGTTGCAACAATGCGTGAATTAATTATACTTAGGTTAAATGGAAAGTAATTATTTTTGAGCCATAGGGAAGCTACACAAAAAAGCATCAGCAAATAATAAGGAATTAATAAAAACTATAGGAGGTCTGTTTTTATGGAGAAAATCTATCCTGCCCCTGGGTCCTGTCCGGAAAAGGTTACATTTTAATCTACAAATTTCCCGTAAACTTTGTGGAAGAAAAGGCCAATTTGCCGGAGTTCCTGAAAGGTAGTTTTGCCGGCGGCTTTGGAGCCCTGATGCTGGTTGATTACAGCACTTCTGATGCCGGTCCCTATGGTGAATTGCTTTTAATTCCAGGTAAATTTAAGCATCAAGGTAAAAAACTCAATACTATCAGCAAAATATATGTTTCCACCATGGCAAGCGTAGAAAACGGAAGAAGAAACTGGGGAATTCCTAAAGAGCCCGCTGAATTCTCTTTCCAAAGCATTGGCTCCCACACAGAGAAGGTATGTGTTTTCTCACAAGAAGGTACAATTGCCGAATTCACATTAGAATCAGGTAAATTATCCTTTCCGGTAAACACAAAACTCTTCCCCTTTCCCCTGGTTCAGCAACATGAAGGAAAATATTATTATACCACCTTTCAGGGAAGCGGAACCGGCAAACTTGCCAAATTAAAGGACATCCGTATTAATTCCCAACTCTTCCCTGATATAAGCGGGTTTAAACCCATTGTTGCAATTAAGGCGGAACCCTTTAAAATTACATTCCCTGCAGCAACCATTGAATAACAGGCAGATAACTGAAGATAAACAAACTCAGCAGTCACTGTTTTAAAATCTTCTTATTTTAAAACCTTCTTATATGGTGCAATCATACCTTCATTCATTTTGTTTCCCATTTTTGCTTTCAGCTTAGGAGAAGATATGAGGGCACCTACAAGATACATTTTTAATGCTGTCGCCCTTTTCTTCTGAGGGAAGTCGTACAATCCATGTTCTTTGTAGAAGCGGTGGTCAGCTTTCATCAAACCGCGCATGAGCCAGATAAGATCCCTGAAAATTTTCATTCCGCCAACACCATAAAAATTCCTGGGCTGAACATACTTATGACTGATTGCATAATCAAGCCTCGCTGCAAGCCTGTCTATTTCTTCATCCGGGTTTATTTCGTCACAGGCAACTCCTGCCAGAAAATTTCCTCCAACCTCGCTTCGGCCTTCAATAATCATCTGCAGATTAGACTCTGAAGGATAATTTCCACTGATCAGGTACCCGGTCGGCTTTCCCATAGTCACTGTCCTATGTCCGTTGCAGAACTGCCTGTCATCATACATTTTAAAAAGAGAGCCCATGGAATGATCCTTAATGGAAAATGCATATATTATGGCATCTGCAGTCTGAATGTTGTTGCGCAGGAAGTCATCAAATCCATCCTTATAAATACATTTTCCTGTAGCCGCACAGTTAAAGCAACCTAAACATCCTCCACGTAAAGGATACTCGGAAATATTGACAATGCGGCTTTTTTGCTTAAGAACTGCTCGAAATCTGTCAATCATATCCTTAAGCTGCTTATCATCTTTGGCACAGTCTGTAACTATAACAACATCCCCGCTCTTTTTATCCTGACCTGCAGTAGCAGTGCTAACCGGTAGATGCTTCGGAGCTGCAGCATGCTTTGGAATGGTCTCATATATATCGTGCTCCATACTCCAGCACACATACTCAAAAAACTCTTTTGCAGTTTTTTGCCCATTTTCAGTCAGAAGGTCATCCATATCTGCTGATAAGCCCTTTATGTATTTCATACCAAGATCCTGACAGTTCTCCTGAATGTACTTATGTGCAGTCACATCATAAAAGTGCTTGGAAGTAGTAATTTGAGTAACAAATTTACCTGATACATTAAGACCGGATGCTTTCAGAAGTTCTATGAACCGGTGCAACTGGCTTGGCGCAATAAAGGTATAAACAGGATAAGAAAAAATAATCAGATCTGCCTCTTTTATTGCGTCAACAGCAGCTGTAAAATCTTTTTCAAAGGATCTTATGTGTTGACCGACATGAATAAAATGGAATTTATGCTCAGGAAATCTTTTTTCCAAATACAATGACGTTTGCAATGTAATACTGTATTCGCCTTTAGGACTTCCATTCAAAACAAGAACTTTCATACTATGCCTCCTTTACATTACATTGGTCAGGACACAAAACCCTTTCCTGTTTTATATTATAAAACAAAGCTGTTGCCAGGATACCTAAAAGTAATAATGCAATGCTTAGAACAAAGGGCAATACTCTTGAAATATCACTCAGCAGCCCGCCTATATATCCAAAGGGTACACTCACCAGCATTACCAGCGTCTGAAGTATTGCCATAATTCCTGAACGCTCCTCTGGGTCAACATGAATTGCGACCAGGGATTCTCTAAGCGTATTAAGGACAGCTCCCCCCAACGCTTCAAAAACCAATGAAATGAATAATAATACATATCCCCATACACCAGCATCTGATATAGAAATCAACAATATATAAGCAACTATGGAACTGATGAATCCCCCATACAACGGCCACTTCAGCTTCGATTGTTTGATTCGTGAAATAACTGTGAAGAAAAGAATAATTGAAAGTATGCTTCGTACCATCGGGAAAATTGGCAGTAAAGTATCAGAAATGCCAATGCGGCGGGATACTATAATTTGCCAGAAGGTCATCCCAATCATAGTCACAATCTCTGCCAGAATACTTATAATTATTGCAAATATTGTACCCCTGGAATTTATTATCTTTCGTATTGCACTTTTATACCCTGACAGCATCTCTATCCATGGCTTATCACGAGATGCTTCACATCTGATTTTTCCAACACCTGTTTCCGTTGAGAACTTATATAGAATTAATAACTTTGCCGTCATAATAATGAAAGCATTGATATAGAGTATTCGAAGAGCCGGAACCAGTGTCAGTTTTGCCACCAGAATTGATGATATCGGCGCAAACAGTGCCGAAAGATTGCCACAAAGTATAATCCATGAATATATTTGGGTAATTTTATCTTTTGGGGCATCCTCTATCAGCAAACAATCCCAGGATACTGTAGTTATCTTCATCATACCGTTAAGTAATGCAGCTACAACAAAAAACCAAAATCCCTGGCTGGATGCCCATATAATGCAAGGAATGCACCAGGCCAGAAAATCAAATATCGCTGTAGTCTTCCTGCGGCCAAGTTTATCTGTGATAGCACTTGATAAAAATGCAAAGACCATCTGAGAAAACATGTAAATTGAAGTGACAATCCCTACCTGTACGTCATTCAAACCAAAAGCAAGCATATATACCGACGCATAGGGCAGGCACAGGTTCATGGAAAGTCCCCACAGGGGTTCAGTAAAAACACAGGCACGGGGGTTACCGCGTAATTCAATAAGGGTACGAAATAATTTATGCTTTAACAGAATCTTTTTCATTTAAGACTATTCCTCTCTTGCTGCTTTTCTCTGCTTCATTCTTTTGCTTGTTTTTTATTAATCCTTATTAGCAATTAATCTACATTTTACCACATGAATCTTTACTTTTCTATAAATAAACTCCTATCCCCTACATTATGAGAATGGAGAAGTTCACTATTCTCTTAAAAATTCATTTGCATGTGCAACTTTATTGAATATTATTTTCGCTTTAAGCCAGTGGCATTCCATATTTATTCCGGATCTCAGCTTTCAGTTCGTCAGGTGTTGAATAAAAAGCTTTTATCATAAAGTTGTAAAGGCACATAATTTAACTCCTTGTTAGATTGAAATTCTCCAAACTGCCCTACCTGAATCTTCATTCACAGTTACAGAAGGAGTATATCCTTTGTCAATCAGCCCCAGCCACACGTGACATGCGCAGATACCTATATCTACGTTTGGATGTTCCCACTTAAAATGCTTATATCCCACTGGCATAGCAATAGTAATTGTTTTATAGTTATTCTCAAAGGCAAACCTCCACATTTGCGAGTTTGCAGCAGATGGTGCTTTTCTTCCTAAATCCAGGGCATATAATATATCATCTGATAGCTTATCATAATCATTAGGATTAACAAGTAACTCATTAATCTCCTTGCGTTTGAAACTCGAGGTTACTTTTGTTACTCTATCCATAAGTCGTAGTCCTCTATCTTCATAATAGCCCAGAGGTGTAATGCATATTGCTCTTCTACCAGTTGTTTCACCTTTCGAGTATCCATAGTCCATATTCGGTTCTTTCAGCTGCTCTGCGGATTGCAAATGGGGCATCAGGCGCTCAAGTTCAGATAATTTATAGTGCCCATACCAACAGGTTGCAATACCTTTACTTTGTGCGAAGAGGATTAAAAACTCACCTATAAAACCGGCCTTTGATATTGAAACCACATCAGTTTCAGCCATGAAAGCAACATTATTGGGCGGAGACTTCATTACTGTATAAAGAGTTTTTGTCGGTTCAGCATTAAAAAACCTAATCTCTACATTATGGTCAAAGGGGACTGGAATTGATTTTGCAAAGTTTTTTATAGATTCAATGACCCTGTCATCAACAGGAATCATTTTGTAACTACGTACAGACCTGCGTGAATCAATAGTACTCTTTATATCAAATGGTCTGATCACATTTATCACCTCCAGATCTTTCTATAAAAAAACAATTTAAATTGGACACATAAAAGTCAGGCATCATAAGTTTATGGCAATTTATGACCCCAGTTTCTTGTATAAATCATCTTTGTCATTCTTATCTGTGAGATAGGCTTTCTCCACCTTCTCAAAGTACTCTATAGGGCTGTTTGGATCATATTTATAAATCTACCGCTTTTTTATAAATCTACCGCTTCATATATTATGGAACATCTTTTTCAGTTCGCTTTTGAAATTACCGCTCATGGTTTTCATACAGACTATGAGAGCGGCAAAAGACAGTGCGCAGGTTACCGGGACATACCAGCGAACGGATTCTTTCGAAACAATCATCAACACTGCCGATATGATCAGTGAAAGCGCTGACAGCAATATCATTGGAAGCAGATTGTGCCTCTGCCGCTCGAAATCCGTGTATAGTAGCAGACAGACGGCAATTAGTGCGCCGAAGCATATTATCGCTACTACATTTGTTGCCCATCCGGATACGATAAAGATATCAATTAGAACAAGCAGAATACAGCTCTGCATAATGACCTTGGTGAACTGGCTGATACGGTTATATTCGATCATATCAGGAGAAACAAACAGCGTCCAGGCCATGTAGAGTGACCAGATTACGATAATGCTCCATGCCTTACCGCCGGACCAAAGGTTGATTACCGAACACAAAAACGCAGTAAGCAGAAAGCTGCTTTTCACTATACCGATGATTATACTGCGATGGCTTTTACTCTTCTGTGGCTTCGGATATGAAATATTAATCTGCAATGAGTTCACTCCCTTCAACAACCGGGGTGAGGCCATCCCGGCAAAGAAGCTCATATAGGGCTTCTTCAAATGAGGGATCTGCTGTGTTCTTGGTCACAGACAGCGTCGCGGTGTCTCCGAAAGTCACCATAGCGCAGCTCGCGCGGTTGGTAATTGAAGCTCCCAGGACGAAATCCATGCTGTCTATTCGTCCGGCAAGCTCCGGAGGTAATGAGACCACTCCGAGGTTGGATAGCGTGTTGCTGAAAATTCTATCTCCGAGAAAACCGTATATCAGTCTTGCAGCAGGCGCTTTAAGGAAAAGAGGAATAAAACGGATCGCTTTTGTCATTCTGTTCGTTGCATTAACCATCTCGTTCATAGCCTGACGGGAAGCTTTCACCGTGAGCTGACGCATGATCTCCGGAATTAGCGTGTCTGGTTCGGATATCTCCGTCAGCGGGATACGTATGCCGCAGTACATTGAGAAGTTTCTCAAGGTCTCCGAAGAGTAGAATTTTCTCATATTTACAGGGACCTGGATGTTGAAGTCCCCGTCAATTACATCGGTTGCCCTTCTTCCAGCAACAAACATAAGAGAAAGTATGTACGCCGTGACAGTCGCACCCTTTCTCCCGGCTACTGCCTTCAGCGCGGCGGCGTTCATCTTGAAGTGAATGACCCGGCACGGCCTGACATGGGACAGCTTTCCGCCATACTGCACAGCGGCCTTGTCAACAAAGCCGGAAGCTGCTCCTTCAGGACGGATGTTGAGAAACTCGTTCGCAATTTCACCTGAGGATGTCATGCCGTTGACGGGCAAAATGCCACTGCCGCAGACAAATGCAGTACCGAGCAGACGAAAGTATTCCGCGATAAGTGTCTTAAGAAAGCACATTCCGCCCGTTCCGTCCGTCAGAATGTGAAAGAACTCAGTACTGATACGGTTCCGATAATAGAGGACACGAAAGGACTGTGAACCACTTTGTCCTATACGAATAGGTTGGCAGGGTATACCTGTTTCCGGTTCCACAATATACCTGCGCTTCGTGGCATCAAGATAATGCCAGAAGAAGCCCTTCTTTACTGTTGTCGCGAAGCTCGGAAAGCGCTTGATTGTGAAGGTGAGAGCCATCTGAAGTATCTCCGGTACGACATCCTCTTTAAGATATGCCGAAAGTCTGAACACCGCCATATAGTCATGCTTCATGGAAAGCGGGTATATTTTTGCGGCATTGTCCAGAGAATACCAGGTGTTTGAAGGACGGCTGTAAAAGCCGCCGAGATTCTTTGCATCAAGGCGCTCAAGCGCGTCATCAATGGACAGGCCAGATGCAATATAGAATTTCAACGCATTTTTAAAGTCTTCTATCAGTGCGTTTTTCTCTGCTTTCGGCAATATTAAACGACGCTCCAGATCATTAAAAAACAAAGCAGCCTTTTGATTGTCAGCTTCATCTGCAAATGAGAAGTTAGTATTTGGAGAATGCCGGTTTTTCAAGTCTTTCTTTTTGCCCTTCTGTCTTTCCTTTCGGACAGTTATCATATTGGATTTTTGTGCAGCTTCTTTTTTTCCCATTGTAAAACATACTCCATGGCAGAATTATATTATCAGACATAATTTAATTTTCGGCATTTTCTCCAAAAGCATACGTTCAAGGAAACAAATCAACCGAATGAGGCAGAACTTAACAATACCGCCATCCTGAATAACATTAGTTTTCACTTCATTAATAATTAAACAGCATAATCAAAATGTACAGGTTTGCCCGTGTAAGGTATTCTTATACACGTATTGTAATGATAATATTATCAGTTGTCAATCACAGCTTATTGCAATAAAACGATGCACTATATTACTAGCGGTTATCTATCTAACAATATTAAAGGCTCAGGAACCATAAATCCTATGTCCCTAAGCCTTAGATTTCAGCGCTTCAGTAGAAGTACTTTCTTTGCATATACCAGTTGACTGAGCACCATTTTATTCTGCATCCAGTCTTTCAATAGTCTTAAGAGCCCAGATGAATTTGTCTACCAAGTCTTCATTCACGTATTCTTGCTTCTCCTCGACATTTAAACTTTCTTTCAGATATTGCACAGCCTTGTCCTTTTCACCAGACAAATACAAAAGAACTCCTCTTTCCAATGAAAAATATGACTCAAAGGATACATCATTACTATCGTCTTTAGCTAAGAACTTTTCTATATAATCCAGGGCCTTATCATATTCTCCCACATATGCCAAACAGTAAGCAGCAAAAGGATAGAAACGAATTTCTTGCATATTGGCTACTTTTGCTTCTCCATTTTCATCAGGTATGAAAAGTCCATTTGCCTTTTCTATATATTCAATTACTCTTTGGCTGTTTTCCTCTTGCCATGTGTAATGATAAATAAACTCTTCATAGATTTTGTATAAATCATCTTTTCCATTTTTATCTACGAGATAGGCTTTCTCCGCCTTCTCAAGGTACTCTATGGGAGTGTCCGGATCACATATATAAATCCAATAATATAATCCCGCCTTATTCCAATATTCTTTTTGTTCCAATTCCTTAAATATTTCCAGACTGTCTTTTTCAGGTTCATAATAAGGTATTTCTTTTTTTAATTTTTCATACTTTTCCACTATTGATTCTTCAAGCTCTTTTGCCTTTTCAAAGTATTCTACAGTACCTATTTCAAAACCTTGTTCTTCAAGTTTATCATATATTTCACCTGACATGAATTCTTGTTCCATTTGAAGATCCAATTCATAGGCCTTAAATTCCGCTACATATTTTTTATCCAGCTCAGTAGGAGGATTTTGATACATCTCTTCAGGCATAAAAGTTGCCACATAATCGCTGTCATTGCTTGAAAATATGGTGAATAAATATGTATCGGGATTTGCGAAGAAATCCATATTATATGCAATTTCTTTTAACACATTAGTCATTATCACTGCTGTAGCCGCACGGGTTATATTTTCTTTAGGTCTGAAAGTGCCATCCGGCAAACCTTTAATAATTTCATTGTCTACAAGGTACATGATTTCATCGTAAAACGCATGGTCAGGTTTAACGTCATCAAATTTAATTCCTTTGCTTCGCACGGGTTGAGCTAAAAAGGATGTAGTAACAAGGGCAGCTTCTTCACGGGTAATTGGTTGATTTGGATAAAAGTTTTCTCCAGGAAAGATTTTCTCAAATAAACCCGGATTCTTTTTATCGCAATAATTCTTAACCCAAGCCACATAATTTTTTGACCAATGTTTTTCCATATCCTTATAAGGCAGTTTATAATCTACTGTTGAAAAATTTTGCAAAAATTCTTTTCGTTCATTTTCACGAAAACTATAGAAATCAAAGTAACCCATAATATCCGGAGTATCTTCAGAAACAACACTTTCATCTAAAATACAAACGGTTTTAAACAAAGTTGTCAAATATTCAGCTCGTGTAGTTTGATTGTCTGGTTTAAATGTCTTATCTGGATATCCTAATAGGATTTCACGGTTTACTAATGCAGCTATAGTTTGACCTGCCCAATGATTTTCAATATCAGTAATTTGATAAGCAGGAGGCATATAATCATAAATATCTTCTGCAACAGCATTAATTGGAGTAAATACATTGACCAGTATTAATGTTAGTAAAATAAATAAAACAGTTGATTTGCGCATTTATACTCTCCTTACTATATTTTTTGTTCGGCAATGATTAACAGAAATTTGAAATAGTTCAATCTATATTGCCCACCTCCTATTATTTACATTATAAACACATAATTTATGTTAAAATTGCCGCCTGTAATCATTCGACAAATTTCGATAAAATCCTTCTTCTGTTTTATATTTATTTCCTGGGCAGCTGCATGCCATCTTCGGTTCTCCAAGCAGTGATGAAGTGAAGAACGAACTTCGCCATGTATTTACAGAATATCAAACCGTATTTGAAAATTACCTAATCCGGTCAGCATTATAAGTTGTACAGGTACTATATATATATAATTCCGTTTCGTTCTGAAGCCTTGCGCAATACCAGAGCGATTATTGTACACATACCCTCTGTAATGGCAACTGTGTACCAGACGAAATCATAGCCGAAAATATATGGCAGAAAGTTGATACATATATAATTGAAAATGATGCTTCTTGACACATTAAGCACGATTGCATAAGCCGTACGTTTTGTCGTAAACAGGTAAGCTCCCACAACTGAATTATATGCCATAAACACAAAACTAAGGCAATATTTCGGCATTGAGGATGACACGGCAGAGTATACTGTATCCTCAGCCCCGAACAATATACAGACAGGCTTGCCGATAAAGAAAGTCAGCAGAAACAGTATTCCCCCACCTGCAAGCGCGATAATCCGCCCTGCTTTGAAATAGTATTTAAGACTCTTGTCATCCTTTGCGCCATAGCTCAAGCCATACAGAGGCTGAAGTCCTACCGCAAGTCCCCATATAAGGGAAGAAAAAAGCGAACCTGCATAGGTAATTATAGAGAAGGCATTGACGGAAAAGTCACCCAGATGAGATATCAGCATATTGTTCATGGAAAAAGTAGTTATCGTGGACGCAAACTGAGATATCATTTCGGGCAGGCCGCGAAGAAATATCTTTTTGTAAAGCGACGGCTGAAATTTAAACTTTTTGATTCTCAGACGACCCTTTTTACGAATAAAATGAGTTAAATCCACAAAAAGGGAGACCGTGCAAGCCGCTCCGCTTGCGAAGGCTGCTCCGCCTATGCCTTTATGGAACACATAAATCATAACCGCATCCAGCACGATGTTTGTGCCAGTACATATGAATGCCACGACCATCGTAAGTTCCGGATCTCCATCATTCCGTACAAACTGATTCAAGCAATAAAATACTGAAGTTGGAATCAGAAATACAGAATACCAGCGTATATATTCAGCAACCATTGAAAGAAACGTATCGTTTGCGCCAAGCAGTAAAGCTATTTTTCCAGGAAAGGCCACTCCCGCGATAGCAAATAGCGTAAATACCACAATATTTATAAGCAGAGAATGCATAAACACCTGATTTGCACCTTCTATATCACCGCGGCCCAGACGGACTGAAGCAACAGTAACACCGCCTATATTAAACAGGCAGGTCAATGCGCTGAATAGCGTGATAAAAGGCATTGCCAGACTTACTGCCCCGAGGGCATCGGAACCAACTCCGTTTCCGACAAATATGCCGTCAACAATTGTCAGCAGAAAAAATGCCGCATTCCCTATCATAGCCGGGAGAATATATTTTCTCATATTTCTATACCGTTCACTCATGTCATTTACCTCGAAAATTAATTTATCTCTTCCCTCAAATAATTAAATTATCTCTTTATAATTACTATCAAATATTTCAGGTCACCGTTTCCGGTGTTTACATAACTGTATTATTGTTTTCGCGCCATCATCCCTGTACTTTTGTCACAAACAAAAACTAATAATGGTACTTCTTCTGCTTTATAAAAAGAAACACTACCGTTAAGATAACTGCCATACATTCGGCAACAATGATGGATATCCAAACACCATTGATTCCCCAGATCATGGGAAGAAGCAGAACGGCAGCTACCTGGAATAACAGTGTACGAAGGAAAGAAATCAGAGCCGAAGTCAGTCCGTCGTTGAGCGCGGTAAAGAAACCAGAGCCAAAAATGGCAAAACCCATAAAGAAAAACGACAATGCAAATATTCGGAACCCCGATACCGTAAGCTCCATCAATATCAAATCATACCCGACGAAAATCTGAGCTAAAGGCACTGCAGATACTTCAGCAGCTACTACCATAAAGATACCGAATATTCCGGTCATTATAAGACTTTTCCTAAGCAATCCTTTCAGCTCTGTATAATTTTGGGCACCGTAATGGTATCCGATTACTGGAGCTGTACCAATGGAATATCCAATAAATGCCGAAGAAAATATCATGCTTACATACATCATAACCCCGTATGCGGCTACACCGTTTTCTCCTGCATATTTTAAGAGCTGGATATTGTAAAGCATACCGACTATACTCATAGAAATATTACTCATAAACTCAGAAGAGCCGTTTATACAAGCTTTTATAATCGCTCCGCCATCAAATTCAGTTTTTCCAAGCCGTAAAATACTGCTGTTTTTTCGTAAAAAGTAGAAAAGCGGGACACCTCCGCCGACAATTTGACTTATTGCCGTGGCAACAGCCGCACCTGCAAGCTTGTATTCCTGCGGCAGAAGCATCACGAGTACAGCGTCAAGCACTATGTTCGTTACTCCTGCAGAAACTGTTACAACAAGACCAAGCTGCGGCTTTTCAGCAGCTACAAAGAAGCTTTGGAATAAAAGCTGCAATATAAAAAACGGCAATGTGGCAAGAACAATCCGGGCATAGACAACGCAGTTTTCAAGAAGCTCTCCTTCAGCTCCCAGCAAGGTGGATATGGGGCGAATAAAGGTAATGCCCAGCACAGAAAAAACAATGCCTAAAGAAAATGCTATATAAACAAACAAAGAAAAATATTTGTTTGCCTTTTCCCCGTCACCTTCTCCTAAAGTCTTTGCAACAATAGCAGTACCGCCCGTACCAAACATAAAACCAACGGTTGATACAATCATTAAAACCGGCATAATAAGATTAACTGCCGCAAAGGGTGTTTTCCCCGTAAAATTTGAAACAAAGAAACCATCCACCACGCCATAGATTGATGTGAAAATCATCATGGCAATGGACGGTAAGGTAAACCGTATAAGTTTAGCAAAAGTAAAATGATCTGAAAGCTGAATTTTCATTATGCCCTCCTAAAGCATGTCGTAAAATCCGTAACAGTTGTTGCTAATTCTTTTATATTCCAATCAATTGTATATATTAGTTGAATATTATATTAGTCGATGATAAGCATTAATCTGTTCCAGAAAGTTTACATAAATTTTTTCGTATTTAATAACTTACCTTATCTATTTACTTCATCTTCTGCATCTACTCTATGCTATCAAGTTTTCACCTTCTGGATTATGGTCAATACAACACTTGACCTTTGAATAGGTCTTAACGTAAAAAATATATTGACACAGATATATTGGAATAGATTTTACAAAAATTCTATTTCCTGTCTGAATGAATCAACATACTTTTCCAACAAGAGGATGTGTGTATCAATCTCATCCTCTGTCCAGGATGCAAATGCCTTACTTTCAGCTTCATAAATCCGAGCTACCGTCTCTTTTACATATATTCTGCCTCTTTCGGTCAGAAGCACCTTTTTGGCTCTGCCTTTATACTTCTCAAGATAAAGTATCCCTGCTTTCTCTAAATTACGAATAGCTGAATTAACAGTCTGTTTGCTGATTCCGGATTGTTTATAAATCTCGCTGAGCAGGCAACTCTCTCCGTTATCGTAGATCATATACAGCACACGCATTGTACTATCTGCAAGCCCTACTTTCAGGGAAGCCTTATGATACAAAGCATCCATTTCGGCAGCCAAATAGTTAATCCTGTGGACTTTATCAAACAGTTTGTTATTCATTTCGCACCCTCCATAAGTACGAATTCGTACTCAAATGAGTATAGTATGAATTCATACTTGTGTCAACAGATTCATAATCATGCTTATGACTGCTTTTTATAACATCTATCATATCTGCTTTACTCCCACAAATATTAGCGTAATCTATTTCGTCAACTCACACCTGTCAATTTCAGGTTAATCTAAAGGTTACTCAAACAAAAAAAGGGCTTCCCTACACCGTAATCACCGGCAAAGCATCCGGTTGAAAAGCCTAACGGCGGAAAACCTTTTCTTTATTGACATTACCAGTTATTCTATTTATCTGTCCTTGATATCAGCTTATTTATTCTTGATATCAATACTATTGACTCAATATTGACTCAATATGGAACAAACCTGTTAAATAGATGTCTTTTGAATAGTTATATTAATATTGGTGTCTACCGTTGACAAAATCAACGGTAGACATCGATTGACAAATGCAACAATAGACAATAATCAATATCAGTTTAATACAATTGCGTGAATTGCCTCAATCAAATCAACCACATTAGACCGCTTGACAAGCGACACAGGTTCACCATCTACCACTGCAAGGCAATAGCTTCCGTCATATCGATACAACTTGATCTGAACTTCAGGAAAGTTTTCGTTATCCAAATGTACCGTCAGACTGATTTCTTCTTTTTGTGCAGGTTGTTCGTCAGTAAACTCTTCTGCTTTCAGACCTTCCAGAGCTTCTTGGAAATTGGCAATCTCCAGTTCTTCTCCCTGATAATAATAAGTACGCTCATCACCCTTCCCCTTCGAAGTGATAGTATAGTCAGCACCTTCCAGAGAAATATCAATCTGATTAATGTCCTCAAAATCTGCGGAAAGCACTTCGGGATGCCTCAGAGAATCATAAGATGCTGCCATTAATTTCTTGTATTCATCTGCTGTTATCTGATAAATGATTTTTGATTCACCAACTCTTGCATAGGCTGTAATATCTTCTTCCTCTTCCTCATCATCAGAACTGTTGCTTTCTTTTTTGGCTGCTTTCTCGGCTTTCTTCTTTTCTTCCGGATCGCGGCTGATATTTAGTGTGAAAGTATCCGGGATTTCTTCTCCTTTTTCATTTTCCGAAGTATAATTTACAGTTACCGTCAGTTCAGGTGTATCTAAACCGTATTCCTGAAGTTCTCTGTCTGACACGTTGTATGTCATAAAATCGGTCAGATTCAGGTTGCTGATGCTATTAAGATAACTATCCACTCTGGAGGTATCAAGGGGAAGCTTACGCCCGTTCCTCTGTGTGAAATAAACGTCATCGTCACAATAAGTGTTAGGACTGTCTTCCTCATATACAATGTTGTAATTTTCCGTACCTGTAAAACGAATTTCTGTCACGCTATCAAAGTATGGGGTTTCATCATGGTCAATCAAATCGCTGAGGACTGCATCATAATATTCCAGAGGATCTTTTTTTACCAGGTAAACGTTCCCATCCCCAATAGAGACGTAACGTTGAGAGTCCATTTTGCTGAAATCTCCCAACAAAATTTCGAAAGATTTTTCCTCAGTTGATAAGTTAATGGTGCAGATTGGGTCATCCAAACCATACTGGCCATAGTCCTCTACATCTTCAATTATAAATGAAACCCCAAATTCCTCAAAGAGTTCCAAAAGCTCATTTATTTTTTCCTGGTCTACAGGAAATGCCTCATCTTCATCATAAATCCATTTTTCATCCTTGTGGAAAGCAAGGGTATTTGATTCATATTTCCAGGATAAGGACTTAACAGAATCACTTGGTATCTCCAAAATAATCTTATCGCTGTTTTTAATCTTTTCCTTATGTTCTTCCAGCCGGTTAACTGCAAAAGTTGCAATACATGCAACAACTAAAATGCCTAATAATAAGTAGATTCTTTTAGACCGTTTCACTTTGCATCCTCCTTCTTACCAGAATTACGCAAATTCCTATGCCTAAATATAAAAGCGGAAATACACCAATCATCAGCACTTTCAACAAAGAAGAAGTGGAATCACTTATTGTCAGGTAGTTATAATTCAGGGACTTACTACGTATGGCCATAGCCTCGCTCTCTCCAATCAGTGAAGCCAGTGAATTCATTCCCAAATCCACATTGGCACCGGATGAATAAGCGTTGTACTTGTCATCCAGGAAACTTGACGATGCAAACCAGACAATCCTGCCATCATTGCTGCTTTCAATAGAAACCGCTACAGTAAATGGGCCATCAATATCACCTTCTTCTTTTTCAAAACCGGTCATGTTATATCCGGCAATCTTGCTAAAGGCAGAGTCGGAAGTTGTAAGCAACGCAGTTACTGTTGCATTGCTGGGTGTTTCTTCTATGGTCAGGCCAAGAGAGATTGGCATTAGTGGAAAATAATTCTCTTTAGCAAGGGATTCTGTAATTTCATTTTGGACAATATCCGGCAAAAGAAGAAGAGGCATCTGGAAAGCATAATGTTCTCTGTCTGCCTCTATGACAATACCTTCACTGGCTTTAACTCCATAGTCCGCAAGCAAACTATACAGGTTTTCAAGCAATCCATCCTTAGTTGGTCCGGCCACTGCCATAAGTTTTCCGCCATTTTTCACATAGTCGGCCAACATGTCCTTTTCCTCTTCGGAAATATCACTGGATGGCGCATAGATCATAATTGCATCTGCATCTTCCGGAATGGAATCCACCTTTAGCAGTGAGAGAGTATTAATCTGAATATTGTCTTTTTCAATTTGATCCCTGAAAGCGGATGGGAGTTCTGCTTCCCCATGTCCCTCCAGTACATACAACTGGGGCAGTTTTTCACTGGTGACATAGTCTATTGCAGAAGTGATAGCACCTTCCCCGTCAAAAGACTTGTTGGAAGTATTGGAATAAATGTCCGTTTCCTTAATATATATATCATCATAGCTTATATATCTGCTACGATTTCCGGATTCCACAACAAGACTGTTGTTTTTGACCGTTTCATCCGTATACTGTTCGGCAAATGTTGGAAAAATGTCAGGATTCTTTTTGACTACTTTAATATGGTCAGAAAGACTTTCATATTTACTCAATAAGTTTTCAATGACATCATCTTCTTTATCTGCCTGCACAATCCAGTAAATTGTTACATCCTGGTCCAGTGCGTTTACTACCACTTTTGTATTGCTGGTAATGGAATAAAGCTTTGACGCACTAATGTCAAACTTAGTTTTTGAAGTAGGAAGTGAGGAGAAGAAAACGTTTACCACTATTACAATAGCCAGTACTATTGCAGTCATAATCAGAGAATATGACCCGCCACGTAAGGCAATTCGGTTTTGATCCGTACCCCACCACGAGGTTTTAAGCAGTTCTAATTTTTTCATCAGTTATACCTCCTTTTCTCAAGGGACTGTACAGACAGAAACAAAAAGAATACAATAACGGTTACATAGTACACAATGGAGGTCAAATCAAATGATCCGTTTAAGAAA